>Ga0075423_10000045_pt1 | contig 63283 bp, 47 predicted proteins | sample SoiMethybrSBSTD2_FD_80114 | JGI IMG/M metagenome (GOLD analysis project Ga0075423, IMG submission 80114) | Bulk soil microbial communities from a Populus tree surrounding site in Tennessee, USA - Soil MetaG P. TD hybrid SBSTD2 | ecosystem: Environmental > Terrestrial > Soil > Tree plantation... | reverse complement strand
TGGGATCGCCCCCCCCCAGGTGAGCGCCGCGAGCCGGGCGCCGCGCCGCGCGCGCAGCCGGCGATTCACGCCATCGTAATGCACGTACGCCCCGCGCCGTCCCCGCCGCGTGGTGAATCCCTCCGCCAGCATCTGTACCACGGCGTCGAAATCCTTGCGTGACACATCGCGGTACGGGTACGCTCCCCGCACCATGTCGAACAACGTGTCCTCCGACCACTCCTCGCACGCCACCGCCGCGACGATCTGCTGCGCCAGGATGTCGAGGGGGTGCTCCGGGATGATCAATCGATCGAGCTCGCGCTCCTGCGCGGCCCGCACCAGCGCGGCGCACTCGATCAGCTCGTCGCGCGACAGGGGGAACAGCCGGCCCTTGGGCACGGCGGCGAGGTGGTGTCCCGAGCGGCCCACGCGTTGCAACAGCGTCGCGATCGAGCGGGTCGAGCCGATCTGGCACACGAGGTCCACGGCGCCGATGTCGATCCCCAGCTTGAGCGACGCGGTCGCGACCAGCGCCTTGAGCTTCCCCTCCTTGAGCCGGGTCTCGGCATCGAGGCGTTTTTCCTTGGAGAGGCTGCCGTGGTGCGACGTCACCTGGTCCACACCCAGCCGCTCGGAGAGATGCAGCGTCAGCCGCTCCGCCAACCGACGCGTATTCACGAACACCAGTGTGGTACGATGCTCCTGGATCAGCTGCACCAGACGCTCGTAGATCTCCTCCCACACCTCGGCCGCCATGACTGCCTCGAGCGGCGAGGAGGGAATCTCGAGCGCTAGATCGAGCGTGCGCGTGTGTCCCGAGTCGATGATGGAGGTGTCACGCACGGGGTGCCGTGTGCCGGCGAGGAAGGCTGCGATGTCTTCGATCGGTTTCTGCGTCGCCGAGAGCCCGATGCGCTGGAGACGCCGGCCGGCGAGGTGCTCCAGCCGCTCGAGCGACAGCGACAGATGGCTGCCGCGCTTGTCGCGCGCTACGGCGTGGATCTCGTCCACGATCACGGTGCGCACGCCGCGCAGCATCTCGCGGGCGCGCTCGGAGGTGAGAATGAGATAGAGCGACTCGGGTGTGGTGACCAAGATGTGCGGGGGCCGCCGCACCATCTGCTGGCGCTCCGCGCCCGGCGTGTCGCCGGTCCGCACCAGCGTGCGGATCTCCACATCCGGCAGGCATAAGGCTTCGAGGGTGCGCCGGATCTCGGCGAGTGGCTCCGCCAGGTTCTTCTGCACGTCGTTGGAGAGCGCCTTGAGGGGCGAGACGTACACCACCTGCGTGCCGTCGGTCAGCGTGCCGTCGAGCCCCTGTCGCAACAGCGAGTCGATGGCGGCGAGGAAGGCCGCGAATGTCTTGCCCGAGCCCGTGGGGGCTGCGATCAGGGCATTACGGCCGGCCTGAATGAGCGGCCACGCGTGCCGCTGTGGCTCGGTGGGCTCGCGGAAGCGGGATTCGAACCAGCGCTCGATGGCGGGATGAAAGCCGGACAACGACATGCTGAAATATGGCGAAGATTTACCGAAGCAGCGACACCCCCCGCGATGCCGCGATGCGCTCGACCGTCTCTCCGATCTTGTTGTTGGGCGTCGACGCGCCCGCCGTCACGCCCACCGTCAGCGGCCCGCCGGGCAGCCACCCGGTCACCACCCGCTCCTCCCTGGCCCCCACCGGTCGGAACCGGATCGACCCCGTCTCCGGATCGATGCAGCTCGCGTCTTCGATATGGTAGGTCGGCGCCTTGTCGTGGCAGATGGCGGCCAGGTGGGTCGTGTTGCTCGAGTTGTATCCCCCGATCACGACCATCAGGTCGAGCGGATCGGCGATGAGCTTCAGCACTGCATCCTGACGGTCCTGGGTGGCCGAGCAGATCGTGTCGAACGTGCGGAAGTGCTCGGGCAGCGCCGCTTCACCGTACCGCTTCGCCATGCTGCGCCGGATCTCCGCCGCGATGGCGAGGGACTCACCCGAGAGCATCGTGGTCTGATTCGCGACGCCGACCCGCACCAGGTCGCGATCGGGATCGAAGCCAGGCGACATCGTGCCGGCGAAGCGCTCCAGGAACCGCTCCCCGTTCCCCGCCCCCTCGATGTACGCACACACCTCGCGCGCCTCGTCCATATCGCGCACCACGAGGTAGCGGCCGGCCGGATACTTCGTGACCTGACTGGACGTCGCCTTCGTCTCCTCGTGGTAGTACTTGCCGTGGATCACGGCGGTAAAGCCGTCCTTCGCGTAGGCGTCTACGCGCTTCCACACGTTCAGCACCGATCCGCACGTCGTATCCACGAGGACGCACCCGATCGCGCGCAGCCGCTCGAAATCCTTTACGGTGACCCCGAAGGCGGGGAGAATGACCACGTCCGCCGGGGTGACTGCGCTGAAATCGAACTCGCCGTCGTCCGGCCGGTGCAGGAACTCGACGCCCATGGCCTGCAGCTTCTTGTTGACGTGCGGGTTGTGGATGATCTCGCCGACCAGGAACACCCGCCGCTCGGGGAACTTCGTGCGGGTTTCGTAGGCGTACTCGACGGCACGGTCCACGCCGTAGCAGAACCCGAACTCGCGGGCGAGCTTGAACGTCAGGTCGCCGACCGCGAGGACGTAACCGTGGGCGCGGATGCGGTCCACCACCCGGCTGTGGTAATCCGCCGCGAGGGCGCCCTCGATGTCACCCTTGAGACCGAAGCCGCGTCGAAAGTAGGTCTGTTCCACCAGGTCAATCTAACCGCGCACCCCGGCCGTCGCGCACGACGTCCAGGACACGCTGCACCGCCAGGCCATCGTAGAACGTGGCGGGCTCTCCTGCGGCGGGCCGGCCGTCGAGCACGGCGACCACATCCCGCATCAACCGCACGAACGAGCGGGCCCACATGTTGTTGGGGGCCGTCTGCTCCCACAGGTCGTCCGGCACGCTGGCGTCCTCGAGCGGCCCGCCGGGACGGCCCACCTCGAGCGTCGTCTCGCCCGTCAACACCAAAGTGCCGTCGCGTCCCGTGATCTGGGCGAAATGTCCCGGCCCGTGCGCCGCCACCGTGGTCAGCGTGATCGTCGCCATCGCGCCGCTCGCCAGCCGCATCACGAAGCTCGCGTATTCATCGGCGGTCACGGGACGCCGCACCCGCTGGTCGTCGACCCGCTCGGGTACGAACGTGGCCGCACGGCCGCTGACTTCGACGACGTGGCTCCCCGTCCAGAAGCGGCACAGGTCGATGAGGTGCGAACCGACCGCACCCAGGATGCCGCCGCCTCTCGCGGCATCGTACCACCAGCTCCAGGGGGCAGCGAACGCCTGCGGCCGCCCGTCGCCACGCACGTAGGGCCTGAGCACGAGCTCGAGATGGAGCACCGGGCCGATGGTGCCGACCTGGATGAGCTGTCGCACCTTGCGCCGATTGGGCTCGTAGCGCAGCTCGTGGTCGATGCGGGCCAACCCGCGGCTCCGCTCCGCGACCTCGAGCATCTGCTCCGCCTCCCGCACGGTGAGCGCCATCGGCTTCTCGCACAGCACGTGCTTCCCCGCCTCCAGGGCGGCGATCGTGTGGCGTGCGTGGGCGTCGGGCGTCGAGGATACGATGACAAAGTCGACCTCGGGAGCGCGGGCGAGCGCCTCGCCACTCCCGTACGCGTTGGGAATGCCGAGCTCCGCAGCGACGGCGCGGGCGCGCTCGGCGCTGCCGCTCGCGATCGCGGTCACGGCCACACCGGGAACGAGGCGCAGGGCCGGGGCTTGTACCCGACGCGCGAACCCCGTCCCGATCAGCCCGATCCGGAGTGTCACGGCCTGGCTCGGCAGGAAACGGTGTCTGGCTCGAGCGGCACCGCGTTGAACGACGCCTCGAGCGCCACGCGCCCCGCCGCCGCCACCTCGACCCCCGTGCCACGCGCGACCAGCGTGATGACCCCTCCGGTCGCCCGCACCTCGACCGCGCCGCTGTCGAGCGTCAGGCCGTGCGCCACTTCATTCAGCACGTATCTCACCCCGACCGTCGCGCCGCGCGGCGACACCGTATCGCCCCGCTGCAACAGCGGCCAGGGGCCATCCGGTAGCGAGTCCGCCCGCGTCCCCCTCGCGCGCAGCCACACCACCACGCCGTTCCCCTGATTCGACCCCTGCAGCAGGAACCCCTCGCTCCCGGTGCCGCCGCCGCAGCGCCGGGCGTCCGCCGGAACGTCGAATCGGATGGTGTCCTTAGGTGGGCGGGCTACCAGAGCGCGCACGCGGCCGACGTGCTCCGGCGCGCGGCCGCAGGCCGCTGGCAGCAGGGCGAGCGCAACGCCCACGAGCCGAGGCGGCCTCAGGGGGAAGCTCGCGCGCCGGGCGGGTTCGTGATGCCGAGGGTCGCGCGGGCAGCGGCCGTCGTCAGCGTGTGCGGCGCGAGCGCGTCGACCATCCCCGACGGCAGAGGCTGCGGCTTCAGCCCCTTGCGATCGACGCACACCAGCACCATCCACCCTGCGGCACAGAGCCGCGGCGGGTCACCGCGCAGCACGTCGAAGTTGAGCGTCATGGACCTGCCGCCGACGCGGCCGACGTACGTAGCCACACGCAGCCGGTCGTCCAGCCGCGCGGGGACGTAGAACTCGCTGTGAACGGCCTTGCGCGGCAGAAAAATGTCGTAGCGGTCGAAGAGCTGGGCGTAGGCGAGCCCGCAGGCGCGGAACAGCTCCGTCTCGGCGATTTCGAAGAAGCGGACGTACGACCCGTAGAAAATGATGCCGGCGAAGTCCACGTCGGACCACCGGACATACTCTTCGATGACGTACGGCTTGGGGGACATCGCTTCCCGAACGGTCGAAACCGAGCGGGAAGCTAGGGGGCGCGAAACCCCCACGCCAGCAGGGCAGCGCCGCGCTAGATACGCGAAGCGGGCCCGGAGCCTCCGTGCCCGTTGGGTCGGATCCCGTACGCCCGCAGCCGGCGCCACAGCGTCGTCCGGCTGATGCCGAGCCGCCGCGCGGTCTCGGCCAGCTTACCGTGCGTCACCTCGAGCGTGTCGAGGATGGCCTGACGCTCGCGCTCGGCCAGCGTCGGGCTCTCCCCGCCGTCCGGCAGGAACACCACTTCGCCGAGATCGAGCGAGCCCTGCTTCAGGGTTCGCGCCCGGCCTCCGAACGCAACCAGCCGCTCGCGGGTGTTTTCACCGCGATGCGATGCGCCGTCCCCGAGGGCGTCGAGTGTGCGCCGCGCCCGCTGGTTCGCATACAACATCCGGCCGTAGGGGTCGAAGACGACCACACCCTCGCTGAAGGTTTCCATCACGGCCTGCCCCAATGGGGCGAAGCTGAGCGGGGGTGGAAGATTGGGGTTCTTTTCTCTCGCAACCATACGTTCTTGCATAACCGGGTTTGCAGGTCAAAGTTCCAGAGAGCACCGCCATAAGCTAGACCCGACGAGCCTCCGGAGGTCACAACAGTGAGCGCGGATCCTAGCGTCGCCGGCCCCGCCGCCCGCCCCGTATCAGGCGCTGCCGTTCCCCCCGGGATAGACCGCTCAACTGGCGGCGCAGATCCTCCAGCGAATCCGACCGCACCGCCTCACGCTTGCCCCGCACAACCGTGAAACGGACCGGCCGGTCCAGCGGGGGCAGATCACGCGGCTGCAGGCGCCGCGCCTGGCCCTCCTTGAGACGCAGCCGCGCTATGCCGATCCCCTGTTCCACTTCGTAATCCACCGGCACGCGGTCTCCGTAGAGGTGGACGGACGCCGGGAGCGCTTCCAGGGCCTGGCGCTCGGCCTCGGGGACCATCTCGTCTACGTCGAGCACCAGCCGTGTGTTGATGAACTCATCCCACGAGCCGACTCGTGAGAGCTGAGCCCCGAGGCGCGCGCTCACGTGCTCCGTCGCCGCTTGTGTCAGCCGTCCGCCCGAGCGCCGCCAGTAGAACCCGAGCCGCTCGAGCCCGCGCCGCACGCGGGCCTGATCGGGGTGCGGCGTATGGCCGGCGAGCACGGCCTCGACCAGCGCCGCGCGAGCGGCGTCCGCGAGCTCCGGGGGGAACGGGCTCGGGAGAGGCGCGACGTCGCGCTCGAGCAGGAATCCGAAATAGCTCACCGTCTGGACCCGCATCAGGCCCTCGTGTCGGCGCTGCCGCTCGAACGCGACCGTGGGCGCTCCCCGGCGCGCGTAACGACGGATCGCGCGCTCGGGCAGCTGCGTTCCCTCGATGCTGGCGCGCGGCACACCGAAGCGGTCGGCGAAGTAGCGCAGCGAGCCGGCGACGGCGCCCCAGCTCGAGCATACCGACCCCCGGCTCACGCGGGCCTCCCGGCCGTCCGCCGTTTCCTCGTCGAGGACCAGGTCGAAGGGCTCGACCCTGGCCACGAGGTCCGCGAACGCCGCGAGGATTTTGTCGCCGGCGTGGGGCAACCGCTCGGGTAGTGGCAGCTCGAGCTGGCGATACACCGACGCCAGTCCGAGCGCCACATCCTCGATGGCCTTGACGAGCACACCGCGGCCCTCGGCCCAGCGGTCCACGTCCTCGCGGAACAGGTGTCGCGGCAGACCGTACACTTCCCCCAGATAGCCGTGCTTGTTGACCGCCTCGGCATAGACGTTGTACGCGGTGAGGTGGTCGCTTCCTGACACGATCAGGCCCCGCAGGTCCCGCTCCTCGCGCGTCATGCGGTGCAGCGACTCGACGCTCGCCGCGACCGCCACCATGGGAACGAGATCGGGATCCGCATGATACAGCAGCTCGCCCCACGGTCGCTCGACCGGCATCGCTTCCACCTCGCGACCGTAGCGGGTGAGACGCCCGCGCTCGATCAATCCACGCTCGGTGAGCAGCTCGACGGCATCGCGGTACGCCTTGCGGTCGAGCGGCACCGGCAGGTCGAGCTCGCGCGCGTCCACGCCCAGCGCCGCGCACGTGATCGCCACCCGCTCCGCGTCTCCGGCAAGCTGGAACTCCGGCGGTGTCGGCTGGAGCTGTTCGAATACGAGCTCACGGTCGCTCAGGATGTAGACCTCACCGCCTTCCACGCGGCCGTGTACGCGGCCCGCCATCTGCAGGATTTCGTTCGCGCCCAGGTAGAGCCGCGTCAGCACGTTACGACCCCGCTCGACGACATTGGCGTAGCGCGCGTCGTAGATCACAACGGTGTCGAGGCCGCGAATGTTGAGTGCCGACTGGCCGGCCGCCGTCATCGCCAGCAAGAACGGCCGGCGCACCTGCCCGTCGAGGAACGGCCGGATCACCCGGATCGGCTCGCCCCCGTGGTAGAACGCAGTCGGCAGGCCTTGCCAGCGGTCGCCGAGCTCCTTCGCGATCTGCTCGACTTCGGCTCGGGTGGGCACGAACACCGCCACGCCGCGCCGCTCCCGCAGCACGCGCTTCATGAAACGATCGTTCAGAAACTCGAGCGGCTGCTGGGGCAGCACGCGCACATCGGCCGCCCGCGCGGGATCGAACGCCCGTGTCTCGAGCACCTCGACCGACCCCAGGTAGCGGGCGTAGAACGCCGGATCCACTGTGGCCGAGAGCCAGATAAAGCGGCAGCCCGCCCGCTTGCCGAGTGCCAGGCACAGCTCGAGCTCGGCAGAGGTCTGATGGATCTCGTCCACCACCAGCGTGTCCCGCGCGGTGATGAGGCCGTCCTCGAACCAGCGGCGCGCGATGCCGGTGGTCACGATCACGACGTTCCACGTCGGCGTCTCGGGCGTGGCTTCGCGCTCGCGGTTTACGACCCCGACCTTGAGCGGCGCCTGGAGGATGGTGCTCGCGATCGACCGGATCGCGAGCGTCTTCCCGGTGCCCGTCCCCGCCACGATCCCGAACCCCCGCCCCGACGCCGCGAGGCGCCGGATGTCCTCACCGTGCTCCCGGCCCAGCAGAGTGTCGATATCGAGGCTCATCGCCAGCTCGATCGTTTCGCAGGCCGCGCGCGTGGGCGCGATCACCACGACCCGCCCGGTGGCGGGCTCCGCGGCGAGGAAGGCGTGGGGATCGGGGGGAAGGAAGTGGTCGCGGGAAATTCGCACGGTCGCAATATAGATTAGCGGAGGAGGGAGAGATGCGCCGTCGACCCCTGCTCTACCTGCTGATCCCGTCGCTCGCAGTCGTGCCGCTCGTCGCACCGGCGCAGCGGCTCGAACGTACTCCCGAGCACCCCACCCCGGAGCAGGTCGAAGCTCAGCTGCGCTATCAAACGGGTCACGTGACCGTGCACCGCGGCCTCGCGACATTCGAGCTACCCGCGGACTTCCGGTACCTCGACCCGCACCAGACCGACGTCGTGCTGCGCGCGTGGGGCAACCCGCCCGGCTCCGAGACCCTGGGGATGCTCGTGCCGGCGGGTGTCCGCGTGCTCGCTCCCGAAGGCTGGGGCGTCATCATCAGCTTCAGTGAGGATGGCTACGTCAAGGACGACGATGCCGCGAAGATCGACTACCGCGAGCTGCTCACAACCATGCAGCAGGCGATGCGAGAGGCCAATCCGGAGCGCGCGAAGGCCGGTTACGCGACGGTGGAGCTCGTGGGGTGGGCCGAGCCCCCGCACTACGACAGCGTGGCTCACAAGCTCTACTGGGCGAAGGACCTCAAGTTCACGGACGACTCGGCGCACACGCTCAACTACAACATTCGCGTGCTGGGGCGGCGCGGCGTGCTGGTGCTCAACGCGGTCGCGTCGATGGATCGACTCGAGTCGGTCAGGCGGGACATGGCTAAGGTGATCGGCTTCGTCGAGTTCAACGGAGGACACCGCTATGCCGACTTCATCCCCGGCACGGACAAGGTGGCCGAGTACGGCATCGCAGCGCTGATCGCGGGCGGTCTCGCGGCGAAGGCCGGGCTGTTCAAGGTGCTGCTGGGCGCGCTCATCGCCCTGAAGAAATTCATTGCGCTGGGGCTCATTGCGGCGGCGGCGTTCCTCCGCAAGCTGTTGGGGCGCAAGCCGGCCGACGCAGCGGCGAAGCCCTGACCAGCACGAGCATAAAGAAAGCGGGAGGCGTGCGTGCGCGCCTCCCGCTTCGCGACCATACCTGCGGCACTGCCTAGAGCGCCAGTCGCCGCATCCGGAACCTGCACTTGCACGCCGCACTCCGGTGGTACAGCCGGCGTGCTACCTCACTCATCGTCCCAGCCGTAGCGGTCGTGGTGGCGGTGGCGGTGCTGATGATGCCGATACCGCACCACGTACACGCGGCGCGCCACAAACAGCGGGGGCCGGTAATAGAATGCGCGCGGGTGTGGGTAGTAGGCGTACGGCCGCCCAACGATCACGACGCCGGTCACGTACGGCCGCGGTACGCCGAATCCGACGGCGACGCTGACACGCGTCTGGGCCGCGATCGGCGTGGCACCGAGCGCGAGCGCCATTGCAGCTGCCAAGAGCACACGTTTCATGGGTCACCTCCGGCCCGCGATCTCTGGAAAGGTCGTGCCAGACGCGACGCTGCGGGCGCAACGGCAACTGTCGAAGGAACTTAGGGCACTGGGTGAGGAGGGGGGTGGGCGTCGGGGAGTGTCACCTGCCCCGGTCACAACTGTCTCCCGGGTCCCGCAATTGCGTCACCGCGCGGGTGGCGGCGCAACCTGTCGCATCAGTCGCAACACTTCGCCGGCCTCGGCGTGGCGCCCCAACCCCTTTTTAGAGAAGATGCGGCGACCGTCGACCTCCACTTCGAACACGCCGCCGGACGACTGAATCAACTTCACGTCGGCGTGAGGGTAGGTCTTGCGGATTTCGGCCGCCAGACCGGCGGCTCGTGGCTCGTAGTTTCAGACGACGCAGTATTCGATCGTAACGCGCATGCCGTAAACGATAGTCGCGCTTGACAGGTCACGCCAAGGGGCCGACCTTGCTCCGAGCTTGCCCATGAGTGCCCTCTCCCGCCTCAAAGCGTCGCCGGGCCTGCTGGTGCGGGCGCTGGTCGCGCTCGGTGCCGTGGCGGCGATCGCCGCAGGGCTAGCGGCGCTCACGTCCCAACGCGTGCCGCTCGGCGCGGACGTCGCGGAAGAGCTCGTGGTGCTCGTCGTGGTCGGGGCGCTGTCCCGGCGCTACGGCATCGCTCTCCCGGGCAACGGGTTCGCTTCGTTCATCCTCGGCGTCATGGCGTACGCCATCCTCGACCGGGGCTGGACCTTCGGCGTCCTGGTCGCGCCGCTGGCCATCATCGCGGGCGACCTCGCGCTGCGTCGTCTGCCGGTGGCGGCGGCGCTCGACAACGCCGCCCACCTCACGACGGGCGCCGCCCTTGCGGGGCTCGCATACGCCCGGCTCGTAGGAGCGACGGGTGCCGAGGCGCTCAGCGCGGGCAACCTCGTACCCCTGGTCGCGTTCCTCGTCCTGCTGCCCTGCGTCGTCAACGGCACCTTCTACATCCAGCTCACACTCGGGCGTACCGTTGCCTGGGTCGACGCGACCCTCACGGCGCGGTGGGAGGCCGTGGTATACGCCTGCTCGGCGGGTCTGGCCCTCGCGTCCCTCGCGCTCGCGCACGCGCACGCGGGCCCGGACATGGTGGGCTTCCTGGTGATCGGCGCCGTCATCGTGGCCGCCGCGGTCGCGAGCGTGTCGGTCATTCGCCGCGGTGTTCATGCGGACGAACTTGCGCTCATTCAGGGGTTGTCGCAGGCGATCGCCCGGGACATCAGTCTGGCGAAGAGCTTCCCGCGGATTCAGGAGCTCGCACGACGGCTGGTCCCGTGGGAGCACATGGGCTTCGCGCGCTACGACGCGGGGACGAACGAAATGGAGCTGGTCGCGGACACGGCGACGGGCGATCGCAGCGCTGGCAAGCTCCGCTTCGACGCCAATGCCGGACTCTCCGGCGAGGCCGTGCGGCTGCGGCGACCGGTCGTCGCCCGCGCGCTCTCCCCCGAGCAGGTGGTCGTGCCGGGGCGGGAAACGCCGGGGTCGGAGGTCCTGGTCCCGTTGTATCACGCTGGGCAACTGGTGGGCCTGTGGAGCGTCCGGCACTCCGATCCCGCGATGTACCGCGACGCCGACGCCGACATGCTTGCCCTGGTAGCACCCCAGCTCGCGCTCATGCTCGCGATCGAGGGCTCGGTTCAGCCGGTCGTCGGTGCATCGGATCGCACCAGCGCCTACATCCAGACCCTGACCGCTACGGCCGAGGAGATCCACGCCTCGAGCCAGGAGGTCGCGGCCTCGGCGCGCCGCGCCAGCCAGGGGGCCGGCCAAGCCGCGAGCCTCGTGACGGCGCTGGCCCGCGACTCGGAGCAGCTGGCCCAGCACGCCGGCGAGGTGGCCGCCGCGGGCGCCGCGACCCGCGATTCGGGCGCTCAGATGGAGCAGATCACCGAGAAGGTGCGTCTCGCCACCCAGACGGCCGTCGGTCGCCTGACCGATCTGGGCGTCACCACCGAAGAGAGCGCCCGCGAGGTGCGGCGGCTGCGCGACGTGGCGGAGCAGGTCGAGAAGTTCTCGGAAACCATCGGCTTCATTGCGAACCAGACGAACCTGCTCGCGCTCAACGCCACGATCGAAGCGGCGCGCGCCGGGGTTCACGGCCGCGGCTTCGCGGTGGTCGCCGACGAGGTGCACAAGCTCGCCGAGGCGAGCGGTCGAGAGGCGCGCAACGTCGGGAAGTCCGCGCAAGAGACCCGCCGGGCGCTCGACCGGGCTGCGCAGCTGCTGGAGCGCGTCCGTGGCGACCTCGGCGACGTGGTGCGCGGCTCGAGCGACTGGGTGCAGGACCTGACCCGCATCGCGGAGGTGGCGGGCGGCACGGCGCGCGCCGGGAAGCAGGTGGCGGACCTGGCGCACGGCATCAGCGAGAGCTCGGCCAGGATCAGCCAGTCACTGCAACAGGCCAAGGCAGGCGCTCACTCCTCCACGCAGGAAGCCGAAGCCGTCGCCGCCGCCTCCGCGGAGCAGCTCCAGGCCATCGAGGGCCTGGCCCATGGCGCGACCGAGCTGGCGGCGCTCGCCGACAACCTCGCCAGGGCGGTGCGGTTCGTGCGCGGCGAGAACGGGCGCTAGTAGCCACGTGACCCACGTCACCATGCCCGGCCTCCGGGGTTTCTAACCGGAGGCCGAGTTATTACCGTAGGGCCAGCCCTAGAACGGGAGTAGCGGTCCGTGCGAACACTCGCGGCCCTTGGACTAGCGGTCACGTGCGGGATCTCCAGCCTCGGTGCGCAGCGCGCGCACCAGTTCGAGTTCGGCGCATTCGGGTCGTTCACGCGCTACGACAAGGTCTTCAACCTGGACAACCAGATCGGCGGCGGTGGCCGGCTGGGCTACTTCTTCAGTAACGTCGTCAGCGCGGAGCTCGACGGGGGCTACCAGAGCCCCAATCCGAAAACCGGCAGCGCCTCCCCCACACTGGCCCACGGCAGCGCCAGTCTGGTCTTGAACTTCGGAACCGCCCGCAACCTCTTCTATATCCTCGGCGGCTACTCGCGGCTCGACTTCGAGAACAGGGCCCCCTACCGCTTCACCGACGACGCCGTGCACGGCGCGATCGGTGACCGGATCTTTTTGGGCGAGCGTGCCGCCCTCCGCCTCGAGGTGCGTGGCTTCTACACGCCCAACACCGGTTTCGCCGGCGGAGACTGGGCAGGTCACGTCGTCGGCTCGCTTGGCTTGTCGGTCTTCACCCGCGGCGGCCCGCCGGCGGACGCGGACCTCGACGGAGTGCCCGACCGGCGGGACGCGTGTCCCGACACGCCCGTCGGCGCCGCCCCGGACGCGCGCGGCTGCCCGTCCGACGCCGACCGCGACGGGGTGTACGACGGGCTCGACCAGTGCCCCAGCACTCCCACCGGGGCACGCGTTAACGCCAAGGGCTGCCCCGCAGACGCCGACAGCGACGGCGTGGTGGACGGACTCGACCAGTGCCCCAACACGCGCGCCGGCGCGAGCGTGGACGCCAAAGGCTGTCCCGCCGACGCGGATGGCGACGGCGTGCTCGACGGCCTCGACCAGTGTCCGGGCACGCTCGCCGGAGCGGTGGTCGACGCGGCCGGCTGCCCGCTCGACGCGGACAAGGACGGCGTCCCGGACGGCCTGGACAAGTGCCCCAACACCCCACCCGGGGCGGAAGTGGACGATGTCGGGTGCCAGCGCTTCAGAGACTCGGACGGAGACGGCGTAGACGACGCGAAGGACCGGTGCCCGAGCACGGCCGCCGGCACCCGCGTGGACGCGGCCGGTTGCCCGATTCTCTTCACGCCGGAGCGGACGCCGGTCATCCTGCGGGGCGTGATGTTCGAGACCGGCAAGTCGGCCCTGAAGCCCGAATCCTTCACGGTCCTGGACATCGTCGCTCAGTCGCTGAACGCCAATCCGGATATCCGGATCGAGATCGCCGGCTACACGGACAACACCGGGTCGGAGGCCACCAACCGCCGGTTGTCGCAGGCGCGGGCGGATGCCGTGCGCGCATACCTCGCGAGCAAGGGCGTCACGCCGGGGCGGATGGTCGCAAAAGGGTACGGCGCGACGAATCCGATCGCGACCAACGCGACCGCCGCGGGACGCGGACAAAACCGGCGCGTCGAGCTGCACCAGTTACCTTGAGCGCCTCGCGCGCGGGAGCCGACATGAGACGGCTGGGGCTCGTGGCAGGGATGCTGGCGCTCGCCGCGGGACCCCTCGCAGCGCAACACGCCGGGCAGGTCGAAGCCGGCGCGTTCGGCTCCTACACGCGCTACGATGCCACGTTCGGACTCGCTCACAAGATCGGCGGCGGCGTCCGCATGGGGTACCTGCTCGGCAACATCGTCGGCGTGGAAGCCGACGTCCTGTTCCAGCCCGAGTACACCGTCGCGCCGTCGGGCGGCACTCCCTTCACCCTTCAGCCGCTCATCGCCAGCGCGTCTGTCGTGATCAATGCCGTGCACGCCAGCCGCCTCATGGTCTACGCACTGGGCGGCTATTCCCTGCTCGACTTCGGCACGCGCGATCCCTATCGCTTCACCGATCACGCCGCCCATGGCGGTGCCGGGGTTCGCCTGTTCCTGACCGAGCGGGTCGCGCTGCGTGTTGAGGGCCGGGCGATCTACACCCCCAGCACCGAATCCACGTTCGGCCCTAAGACGGCGACGCATTACTTGGGCACCGCCGGGCTCTCCGTGCTCCACCTGGGTTCGCCGTCCAAGGATTCCGACCACGACGGTGTGACCGACAAGAAGGACGCCTGCCCGGACACGCCCGCGGGCGCGGCGGTGGACTCGAAGGGCTGCCCGATCGATTCCGACCGTGACGGCGTCCCCGACGGGCTCGACAAATGCCCCGGCACGCCGCCGGGCGCGCATGTCGACCCGACCGGGTGCCCGGCCGACAGCGACGCCGACGGCGTGCCCGACGGGATCGATCAATGTCCCGCCACGCCGGCGGGAGTGCACGTGGACGTGAAGGGTTGTCCAGTCGACTCCGACGCCGACGGCGTCCCCGACGGCATCGATCAGTGCCCCAATACGCCCACGGGCGTCGCGGTCGACGCGGCCGGGTGCCCGCTGGATTCGGACAAGGACGGCGTGCCCGACGGCATCGACAAGTGCCCCAACACGCCGGCCGGGGCCACCGTGGACCCAAGCGGGTGCCCGTTGGACGCGGACCTCGACGGCGTGCCGGACGGGCTCGACCAGTGCCCCAACACTCCAGCCGGCACCAAAGTGGACCCGGCCGGGTGCCCCATGCCCGTCGAGGCGGTGAAACCGCAGGCGGCTGCGCCCTCGCCCACCCCTCCGGGCAAGTGTCCGCCCGCGCCCCCGGGAAGTCAGGTGGATGCGAACGGCTGTCTCATCCTGTTCGCACCCGAGGCGGCGCGCTCCCCGACGCCCGGCGCACCGCCGCGGCCCACGCTGATCCTGACCGGCGTGAACTTCGAGACCGGCCGCTCGGCCTTGACCCGTGACTCGTACGCGGTGCTCGACGCGGTGGCGGCGTCACTGGTCGCAAATCCCGAGATCCGGATCGAAATCGCGGGTTACACCGACAGTACCGGCAGGAAGTTCATGAATCTGCGGTTGTCGCAGGGGCGCGCCGCCGCCGTACGTTTCTACCTCGCGCGTAAAGGCGTGGCACCCGTCCGGATGGTCGCCCGGGGGTATGGTGCGTCGGGCTACATCGCGCCCAACACCACCGCCGCCGGCCGGGCGCAGAACCGTCGGGTGGAGCTGCACAAGCTGCCGTAGCGGGGCCGGGCGGGGCGTCGGTATGTTCTCCTGCCCCCATGCTCCGCCTGCTGGTGCTCCTGTTCACCGTGGCGATCGCCACCGCGCCGGCCCCTCCGGCTGCGGCACAGCAGCCGCGCCGTACGCCGCCGCGCCGCCGCCCTCCCCCTCCCTCGGTCACCACCCCACGCATACCGACGCCGCGGTCGGTCCTGGGGTTCGAGCCGGGCGATGACCGCAAGCTGGCGGACTGGCCGACGCTGGTCCGGTACTATCAGTCGCTCGCTTCGGCGAGCGACCGCATGGGGTACCGCGAGCTGGGACACACCACGCTCGGCGCTCCACTCATCGCGCTGGTCATCTCGAGCCCGCAGAACCTGCGTGCCTTGGACCGCTACCGTGAGCTCAACGCGAAGCTCGCCGACCCCCGCGGTTTCAAGACGGCCAAGGACTCGGAGGACGCGCTCCGCAGGGGCAAGGCCGTGGTGCTCATCACGTCGGGGATCCACTCGACGGAGGTCGGCGGTCACCTGACCCCCGCGATGCTCGCGTATCGGCTCGCGAGCGACACCAGCCTCGCGACCCGCGCGATCCTCGACAATGTGATCCTCTGGCTCGTGCCGTCGCTCAACCCCGACGGGGTCTCGATCGTCACCCGCTGGTACAACCGGACGCTCGGCACTCCAGCCGAGGGCACCGATCCACCCGAGCTGTATCATCACTACACGGGGCACGACAACAACCGCGACTGGTACGCGTTCACCCAGGTGGAGACGCAGCTCGTGGTGGATTCGATTCACAACGTCTGGCACCCGCAGATCGTGCATGACATCCACCAGCAGGACACCGACGGCTCGCGGCTCTTCCTGCCGCCTTACCTCGATCCGATCGAGCCGAACGTCGACCCCCTGCTGATCGACGGGGTCAACGCCCTCGGCGCCGCCATGGCGTGGGCGCTCGCCGGGCAGGGCAAAACGGGCATCGTCATCAACGCGGTGTACGACGCGTGGACGCCCGCTCGGGCCTACCAGCACTACCACGGCGGCGTCCGCATCCTGTCGGAGGCGGCCAGCGCGAACCTCGCGTCGCCCCTCGACCTGCCCGCCGACCAGCTGGCCGCGCGCGGCCGGGGCTTCAACCCGCGCGAGCGCTCCTGGAACTTCACGAATCCCTGGCCCGGCGGGCGGTGGACGCTGCGCGACATCGTGACCTACCAGACCGACGGCGCCTACGCCCTGCTCGAGAACGCGGCCCGCTACCGCGACCGCTGGCTCGAGAACTTCCTGACCGTCGAAGGCCGCGCCGTCCGGGGGTGGAAGGGCTGGCCCTATGCGTATGTCCTGCCCCGACAGCACCAGGACTCCGTGGGGCTCGCTACGCTGCTCGGCATCCTGCATCGCGGCCAGGTCGAGGTTCGCACCGCGCTCCACCCCGTGGCGCTGGGCGGCCAGCGGTTCCCCGCCGGGAGTTACGTCGTGGTGCTGCGGCAGCCGTATGCCGGGTTCGCCAAGGCGCTGCTCGAGCCGCAGCGTTATCCCGACCTCAGACTGTACCCGGGTGGCCCGCCGCTCCCGCCGTACGACGTCACCGCACACACGCTGCCGTTGCTGATGGGCGTCACCGCCGTGACAGCGCGCGATTCGCTGCGCTTCGCTCTCTCCGCCCCGGTCGAGCCGCCCGGCGCGAGCCCCGGGTATCCCGGTTTCTCCGGCCCGGAGGCGCCACGGGTCGGGCTGTACCGCTCCTACGTGGCGCCGATCGACGAGGGGTGGACGCGCTGGGTGTTCGACACGTGGAAGGTGCCCTACGTGTCGGTGGTCGACTCCGTGGTGCGCGCGGGGAAGCTGAGGGATCACTTCGACGTGCTGGTCCTGCCGGATCAGTCGCCCCACGAGTTGTTCGACGGGCTGCCGCGCCAGTATCCAGCGCCCTATGCCGGGGGCCTCGGCCCCGAGGGCGTCGAAGCACTGCGCCAGTTCGTGACGGACGGTGGAACGCTCGTGGCGCTCAACGACGCGAGCCGCTTCGCCGTGGAACGTCTCCTGCTCCCCGTGCGCAACGTCCTCGAGAGCGTGGCCGACGACGAGTTCTACGCCCCCGGATCGATCTTCCGACTGGAGCTCGACCCGAGCGACCCGATTGCGCGCGGGATGCCCGCCCAGTCCGTGGCGTGGTATGAAAGCGGTCCTGCGTTCGAGGTGCTCGATTCGAGCGCCGTGCGCGTCGTGGGGCGCTATCCGGCCGATGGGGACAAGGTGCTCTTGTCCGGCTGGGCGCTGCATCCCGAGCGGGTGGCAGGTCGGGCGGCGCTGGTGGAGGTCAAACTCGGGGCCGGTCGGGTCGTCTTGTTCGGCTTCCGGCCGCAATACCGCGGGCAGAGCATCGCTACTTACCCGTTGCTATTCAACAGCTTGCGACTGACTCCACGGTAAGGTGACGCCCGTCTCTTGTTCGATTGTCGGGTGATTCCTATCGTGTAGCCCCCTATGACTGTGGTCCGGCAGGCAGGTGTCCTCTTGCTGGCCGCGCTCCTCATGAGTCGCGGCCTTTTTGCACAGGATACCGTCGACACCGCTACGGCTCCGGACCCTCACCCCTCCCCGCCCGCCGGCGTCGTCGCGCTCGCTCCGGTCGATCAGGTGAAGGTGTTGCTGCGGCCCACTGAGATCCGCTACGTCCAGCAGGAATCGGTACTACTGCCGCCCACTGCGCACATCAAGGCCTTGTACGTAAACGCGTGGGCGTTCGGATCCCAGAAGCTGCGGCAGCTGGTGCGCCTCGCCGACGAGACGGAGATCAACGCCTTCGTGATCGACGTGAAGGACGACACCGGCTGCCTGCTCTATCCTTCGTCGGTGCCGACGGCCGAGCAGATCGGCGCGAACAAGTGTGTGCGAGCGAAGGACGCGAAGGCGCGCCTCGATACACTCGCCGCTCACGGCATCTATCCCATCGCGCGCATCGTGGTCGCCAAGGATCCGCTCCTCGCCGAGCGCAAGGCGGCGTGGTCGGTGAAAGACCGCAACACGGGCGGCCTGTGGCGCGACCGGATCAACATCGCATGGGTGGACGCCTACAACGACTCCGTCTGGATCTATGCCGCCCAACTCGCGCAGGAAGCAGCGCAGATGGGGTTCCAGGAGGTGCAGTTCGACTACGTCCGCTTCCCCGACGAGCCGCGGGAACGGATGGCGACCGCCATCTTCCCCGCGCACCGTGCGGGACAGACGCAGCGCGAGGCGGTGCGCCAGCACGTGGCGCTGCTGAAAGACCGGCTGCGGCCGTTCGGAGTTCCCGTCACGTTCGACATCTTCGGGCTGACGGCTTCGGTGACGAGCGGCGATCTCGGCATCGGGCAGGTGTGGGAAGATTTCGTGAGCGTGGCCGACGTCGTGCTGCCGATGGTATACCCGAGTCACTATTACCGGGGCGCCTTCGGCTACGCGTGGCCGAACGGCCAACCGTACCACGTGGTGCGCAGCGCTCTCAAGGACGCCCTCAAGCGCTCGGAGCCGCTCCCGGGCTCGGCGGAGATCCGCCCCTTCCTGCAGGCCTTCACGCTGGGGCGCCGGCTGCCCCGCTACACCGCCTTCGAGATCCGCGAGCAGATCCGCGCGGTGGAAGACCTGGGCATCACGTCGTGGGTGCTGTGGAACCCGCGCAGTGTGTACCAGCGCGGCTCGCTGCGGTCGAAGGACGGCGTGGAGCCCGCGGCGGGACAGAGCATCTCGAGCCGGGGCGCCCGCTAGTCAGGCCGATGGTTCGGCCAGCGCCATCCCGGGCTGCCATTCGGTGATGTAGCCCGCGATGGCCGACGCGGCGACCGTGTAGGGATTGGCGAGGTAGAGCTGGCCCGGACCCGAGCGACCCGGGAAGTTGCGGTTGATCGCGCTGATGGTCACTTCGTCGCCTGTCTTCGAAACCCCCGGGCCCGCGTTGATGCACGCGCCGCAGGACGGCTTGAGGAACGTGGCGCCCACCTTCCGAAACAGCTCGAGGTATCCCCGCTCCTCGCAGTAGCGCTTCACGTCCTGCGACCCGCACTGGATGTAGAAGCGCACCCAGGGCGCCACGCGCTCCCCTCGTTCCGCCGCCTCCTCGAGCACGCGCGCGTACATGTCCATGTCTTCCTTTTTCCCCGCGGTGCAGGACCCGGCGTACGCGATATCCACCCGCACGCGCTCGCCGGCCTCCGCGATGGAGCGCCCGTTCCCGGGGTCGCCCGGGAGCGCGATCAACGGCCGGATCGCGCCCGCGTCGATCTCGATCACCTGGCAGTACTCCGCGCCCGCGTCACTCGAGAGACCGCGACACAGCCGCTGCGCGGCGTCCCGTGCCATCCCGCGATACTCCATCAGGTACTCGACAGTCTTTTCGTCGGGAGCGACGTAGCCGGTGAAGCCACCGACCTCGGCCGTCATGTTGGTCATCGTGGCGCGCTCGTCTACGGACAGCGACTCGACAGCATCGCCACAGTATTCCACCAGCTTGCCGATCGCACGGCCGCTCTTCACGTACGGGTGGCGCAGGATCTCGAGCATGAAGTCCTTTGCCGTCACGTTGTCGGGCTTCCGGCCCCGCACCACGACTTTCACCGTCTCGGGCACCGTGAGTCGCACGTCTTTCGTGATCCAGGAGTTGAAGATCGCGGTGGTGCCGACGCCGAAGGCGACGCACCCCACGGCACCAGCGTGCGGCGTGTGGGAATCGCTCCCGATGATCACCATCCCCGGCTCGGCGTGCCCTTCGAGGATCTTGGAGTGACAGATGGCCTCGGACCCGTGGTGGCCCAGCCGCAGCTCGCCGTACAGCCGGATTCCCTGCTTCTCCGCGAACGCGCGCTGCTTCTTCTCGAGCTCGAGGGCCACGTCGAGCAGGCCCTCCTTCACGCGCTCCGGCGTCATAGCCTCGCCGAGGAAGGTGAGGTGATCGCGAAACATGAGGATCGACGCCGGGTCGTGGACCTTCTCGTCCTTTCCCACGAGCTGCTCGAAGAAGATCGCCGCCATGGGGGTGACGTACTCGTGACTGAACCGGATGTCGGTGACGACGAACCCCTCGTCCCCGGGCTTGAGCGCCGGAACGCCGACCTTTCCCTGGGACGGATCCACGACCCAGTGACGGGCGATGATCTTCTCGCCCAGGGTCATGGGGCGCGGCGGTGTGGCGGGTGGTGAGAGCGCGACCGTGCCCTGCAGGCGGGCGACGTTGAAGTTGAACAGCCCCCCGTATTCGATGATACCGCGAGTGATCTCGCCTTCGCCCGCGGTGAACGCGCTCAGCGGAATCGCCTCGCCGCGTCGCACCTTGTCGATGATCGAGAAGTCCGTCGTGGCCAAGACGCCCAGATTCTGACAGTTCTCCCGATAGATGCGCTCGATGTTCTCGGCGACGACCAGCTTGATCCCGGCACACATCTCGGCGTACGGCGACTGTTCGCGCGAGGAGCCCTTGCCCCGGCGCTGCCCGCTCACCGAGGCGACAAAGCCGCCGCGCTTCACCGAGCCGCGGGTGATGGGAAACTCGTCGCCGCACTTGAGGCCCAGGTAGGGAAAGTCGCCCAGGGTTTCGTCGTAGTAGTAGCAGATGTAGGCGGGGGTTATTTCGTCGGTGGAGATGTTGTCGCGCAGCTTGGTCGCGGGATGCCAGGCGATGTCCTGTCCCGCGAGCTGGCGGCGTACCAGGTCCGCGTCCTCGACCAGGAACAGGATCCGCCCCCGGAGCACCACCTGATCCGGCAGCTTTTCGACGCGACGAGAGCGCAACGCAGCGAGCATCGGGCGAAAGATTACCCCTTGCCTAGGCCCGAGCAAGGCGATTCTCTTGGTGGCCGTGATCCTCCTCCTCCTCGCACTGCAAAGCCTCCCCAGCGTCGCCGTGACGGGGACGTTTCACAGCCAGCGGGTGAAGGAAAGCTCGGGAGTCGCCGTGAGCCGCGCACACCGCGGTGTGTTGTGGACTCACAATGACTCCGGAGACGATGCGTTGGTGTACGCCACGGACTTGGCCGGTGCCGACCTCGGCTTCGTCCGAATCCGCGGCGCCCGAGCCGTGGACTGGGAGGACATCACGCTCGGGCCCTGCCCCACGCAGCGCGGCGTGTGCCTTTACATCGCGGACACGGGCGATAATGAGCAGACCCGCAAAACCGTAGTCCTTTACGCCGTGGCCGAGCCCGATCCACCGGGCCGGCGCAAGGGTCTGGTGCGCTCCGCCCCGGCCGCGGCGCTGCGCCTCAAGTACGCCGGCGGACCGGACGACGTGGAGGCGATCTACGTCTCGTCCCGCGACAGCGCAGTCTACCTCGTGAGCAAGGGCCGGCGCGGCGTCGTCCAGTTGTACCGCGTGCCACGCGCCGCGTGGCGTGGCGACACGGTGGTCACGGTCTCACCGCTGCAGCGGTTACCGATCTCGCCGTTTGCGAGGCTGGGACGCCTCGTGACCGGCGCGGCGATCCGGCCGGACGGTCGGCTAGTCGCGATCCGCACGTACACCGAGATCTATACGTTCGTCCCGGGTGAAGGGGGGCGCCTGACCCCCAGTGGATGGCCGGTGTGTAACGTCACCGGGCTCGAGGTGCAGGGCGAGGCGATTGATTTCGTCGACGACTCGACGTTCGTGCTCACCAGCGAAGCCGACCGCCGAGGCCGCGGGTTGATTCACACCGTGAGATGTCCCGAATGACCCCATGAGGAGGAGCCGCACGTGTCCTTGAAATGGTCGATCGCCGTCGCGCTGACCTCGGTCGGCTGCGCTGGTGCCTCAGGGCCCGGCGCGGCGCCGGCGACCCTCTCTGCCCCGATCCCCGCCGTGAGCACGGCCGCGATGGATGCGCATCTCAAGTACCTCGCCGATGACCTGCTCGAGGGCCGCGCCCCGGCGACGCGCGGCGGTCGATTGGCCGCCAAGTACATCGCGGCTCAATTCGAGGCGCTGGGCCTGGAGCCCGCGGGCAGCGACGGGTCGTACTTCCAACCGGTGGCGCTCGTCGGCATGACGCCCCGCCCGTCGCTCGTCTGGGGCAAGGGAGGCGCGACGCGGTCGCTCACCTACCTCGACGATTTCGTGGCGTGGGCGGAGCGGCCCGAGAGTCACATCGTCGCCGACGGCGAGGTCGTGTTCGTCGGCTACGGAGTCGAGGCGGAAGAGTGGCGGTGGGATGACTACAAGGACGTGAACGTTCGCGGCAAGGTGCTCCTGATGCTCGTGAACGATCCCGGCCTCGAGGACTCGACCATCTTCAATGGGCGGGCCCTCACGTACTATGGCCGCTGGACGTACAAGCTGGAAGAAGCGGCGCGCCGCGGCGCCTTGGGCGCGATCCTGGTCCACACCATCGAAAGCGCGACCTACGGATGGGATGTGGTGCGGGGCTCCTGGTCGGTGGAGCAATTCAAGCTTGACCGGCCGGCGGCGCAGAGCATCGCGTTCGCCGCGTGGGTGACGCACGACGCGGTTCAGGCCGCCCTCACCCGGGCCGGCCTCAACCTCGATTCGCTGACCCGGGCCGCGGCGCGCCGCGAGTTCCGTCCGGTGCCCACCGGAATCAACGTGGCGGTCGAGATCACGAGCGCGCTGCGCCATGTCCGCTCGGAGAACGTCGTGGCCAGGATCCCCGGGAGCGACCCTGCCCTGAACCGCCAAGCGGTGCTGTTTACCGCCCACTGGGACCACAAAGGGATCGGCCCGGTCGCCAACGGCGACTCGATTTACAATGGCGCGGAGGACAACGCGTCGGGTGTCGCGGCGATGCTCGGCGCGGCCCAGGCGCTGGCGCAGGTACAACCCCGGCCCCGGCGGACGGTTCTCTTCGTCGCGACCACAGCCGAGGAGAGCGGCTTGCTCGGCAGCGAGGCGTACACGCGAGACCCCCTGGTCCCGCTCGACCAGACGGCGGCAGTCATCAATCTCGACGTGACCAACGTCCGAGGGGCGACGCGCGACATCGACGCCCTGGGCGTCGATCGCTCGACCTTGGGTGCGGTGTTCGACGCGGCCGCCCACGCCGAATCGCTGGCGGTAGTCCATGAGCCCGACGTGCGCGGCTCGTTCTATCGGTCGGACCATTTTCCGTTTTCCAAAGCCGGTGTGCCGGCGCTGTCGATCGAGCCGGGGAGGGACTTCGTTGGCCGACCCGCCGGCTGGGGTCAGGAGGAGGCCGCGCGCTACAACCGCGAGCGCTACCACCAGCCGAGCGACGAGTACCGCCCGACGTTCAGCTACGCGGGGATGGCGCAGGAGGTGCGGGTGGCGCTGCGTGTCGCCCTCGCCGTGGCGAACGGGTCGGCGCTGCCACGCTGGCTTCCGAATTCGGAATTCCAGCGGCCGGCGGGCCAGGCGAAGCCCTGAGTGCATGATGTTGCAGTATTAGTAACTTGATGTAAATAAGTGACCTGCGAGCGCTCACCCCGGCGGAATGAAGGTGCCTCTGGCCTATTGGGAGGCACCCACATAAGTTTGCGCCCGCCTTTCGGCAGTCGCACACCCCGCACTCCGGAGTGGGCACCTGGAACTCCCCACATCGCATCGGCTGCCGCTGTCCTGGTTGGTCGAGGCGGCGAGCCCGCCGATCGTGTATCGGGCGTACGCCGAAGTCGTGTCGGAGCCCGAGCGGGACCCGGCGCGCCTCGAGGCGCTGCGCCAATCGGTGCTGCAGTACAAGCCGGCCCAAGCCATCGCTCGCAAGCAGAAGGCTTCGGGGCTGTGGGGCGGGAACCTGCTGGCGCCCGCGGCGTCCAAGGCGTACGGGTGGACGGAGCCGGGCACGGTATACCAATACCGCCGGCTACTCGAGCTGGGGTGGCCCCCTTCGGAGCGGGTGTTTCGCAACGCCGACCGGTTTCTGTTTCAGCTGCTGTCGCGCATCGAGACCGACGATCCCGATCGAACGGTGGCCCAGCGGGCGCTGGAGCTGTTAGTCGAGTTTCACAAGGCCGCTAAGAATGACCCGGGACTGGGGCGGTGGGCGCGCCGCTTGGGGCGGGAAGGAGCGGCCTGCGCGCTGGCGCGCGGCGGGCACAGCGACGATCCGCGGGTGCGCGGTACGGCGCACACCATAGCCAGCAATATCTCCCAGTACCTGCGCAGCGACCTCGCCGCAAACCCCTTCAAGAAGGCCCAGGGGAAGACGGTGCTCGATCCCCATTCCTACCCTCCGAGCATCTTCGCGGTAGAAATGCTCGCATTTCTGCCACCGGTGCAGCGGGAACGGGCCGGCTTCATCGAGCGGCTGGGGCACTACTTCTCGTCGCCCGCGCCGCGACGGGCGTTTTTCATCCTCGCGGGCAAGAAGCTCCTGAGGCCGATCTTCGAGATCCTCGGGGATCCGTTGCGGTCGGACGCCCAGGGTCATATCACCGACATCCCGTTCGCCCTCTACTGGATCGAGCTCCTGGCTCGACTCGGTCTCGTGCGCCAGATCCCGAGCGCCAGCCGCGTGCTGGCGCGGCTGTTCAACGAGTGCGACGACCAGGGGATCTGGAGCCCGAAGAGCCTGCGCGCCATGCCCAAGGCCACGAGCCCGCTCACAGCCCACTCCTTCCCGCTCGAGGGACCGGGGAAGAGCCCGGCGCAGCGGCAAACGGACGCCACGTTCCGGCTGGGGCTGATTGCCCGGCTGTTGGGGATTCCCGTCGAGATCGTCTAGCCTTTCCCCTTGCGCCTTAGGCCATGAACGTAGTAGTAGTTGCTACTACGCAAATGCCGAATGAGATCGATCTCACACCCTTCGGGTTCACGACCACCGAGTCCCAAGCGTACGCTGTGTTGCTGCGGCTCGGCCCGTCCACCGGTTACGCGGTGGCGCATGCCATGCGGGTGGCGCGAGCGAACACCTATGGTGCCCTCGAGGGGCTCGTAGTTCGCACGGCCGCGCTGCGCCTGCCGGGGCGTCCTGCTCGTTACCGGGCCACGGACCCGGCGGCGCTGATCGCCCAGCTGGCTGGCCGGCAGGGGGAGGCACTCGACCGCCTCAGCCGGTCCCTGCGCGACGCTACCGGCCCTTCCGAGCCCGAAACCCGGAGCGTGACAGGCGGGCGCGCCGTCGCCAACCTGATCCTGCAAGTTGTCGCTCGCGCCGAGCGGCGGGCCGAGGGTGTAGTCTCGGTCGAGCTGCTGCGCCCTACGCTCCCTGCTTGGCGCCGGGCCAAGGAGCGCGCGACGCTCCACCTGCGGGTTGCAGGGGAGGTGCCCGCGGAGGCGAGTCCCATCCTCAGCGGGACGGTGGCTGGCGACGTACCTACGGTGTTGTTGATCGACGACGCTCAAACAGTGCTCGTGGCGGGGAGCGGTGAGACCACGGCAGGGATGTGGACCTCCCATCCGGCTGTTGCCGCCCTGGCCCGCGCGTGGATCCAAGGCCTCGCGTGAGACGACTTCTCGTGCTGGCTCTCTGCGCACTCGCGGCCTGCAGGGCTGCCCCCCTGCCCGAGGCGCAGCTGTTCCCCGCCGGGACCGAGTTCACCGCCCGCTACCTCGTGGCCGACTCGACTAGAATCCGCTACATCGACGCCGGGCGCGGGGCACCCGTCGTCTTCCTGCATGGTCTCGGCGCCTCGATGTACGCTTGGCGCAAGAATCTCGCACCCGTGGCCGCGGCAGGCTTTCGCGTCATCGCGTTCGACAACCGCGGCTTCGGTCTCTCCGACAAGCCCGCGGCCCCCTACGACAACGTCGCCTACGCCCGCCTGGCGATCGCCCTAATGGACTCGCTGCGTCTTACGGATGCGGTGCTGGTGGGACACTCCATGGGCGGCGCCATCGCCGCGGAAGTCGCGATCGAATACCCACAGCGCGTGCGAGGCCTAGTGCTAGTCGGCTCGGCCGGCCTGGGCGCCCGTGAGCCACTCCTGTTTCGCATCGCTCGGTGGCCTATGTTGGGACGGTTGGCACTGGCGCTTCGCGGCCGGGGCTTTACGGGCCGCCTGCTCAGGGCCACCTACTTTGATCCGGGCAAGGTGACGGAGACGGACGTGGATCAGTACTATGCCCCCGTCGCCCAGCCGGAGTACGCGCGAGCTCTCCTCGGCGTCCTGCGACAATTCCGCTTCGATACCCTCGGCGGGCGGCTCGATCGGATCGCGGCTCCGACCGTGGTGCTGTGGGGAGAAGAGGACCGGTGGATACCGCTGGCACTGGGCCGCGCCCTCGCTGCCGGGATCACCCGCTCCGCCTTCCTGAGCGTGCCGCGCGCAGGGCATTCGGTGCAGGAGGAGGCGCCGGGTGATGTGAACCACCTGGTCATCCGATTTCTGAAGGACGGGCTGCCACGCATCCCGGCGGACCTGGCGTCGGCACGGTAAGGCAGTATATTTCCTCAACCGTCCGGTTGAGGAAATCAGTCTGAAGCCTAAGCTAAGCAATTCCAGAGCATTACGGATCATCGCCGCAGCACGCGAGGAGTTCTCTCGTCGTGGGTTCGACGGCGCACGGGTGGACCAGATCGCGCGGCGCGCGGCGGTGAACAAGCAGCTCTTGTTCTACTACTTCCACTCCAAGCGCGGCCTGTTCACGGCCGTGCTCGCCCACGGCGCTGCGGAGCTCGAGCAGGCGCTGGCCGACCTTCCGACCGGAGGCGACCGCCCCCTGGACCGGATCCGTGCCACCCTCGGCGCCCAGTTCGATTTCCTGGCGGCACATCCCGACCTCGTCGCCTTGCTTACGCAAGCCGGTCGATCCGACGCCCGGCCCTTTGCCCCCGCCGTGAAGCGGCTCGTCGTGCTGCTCGCCGAGGGGCAGGGGCGCGGGCAGGTACGCGACGATCTCGACCCGCATCTGGCTGCCGCCCAGGCCCTCGTGCTGATGGTCGCCTATCTCGGCCTCGAGTCGCTCATCGCGATGAGCGCCGCCCCCCTCGCCGCCGATGAGCCGGCGCTGCGGGAGCGCTGGAAGGAGGCGGCGGTCCGACTGGTGCTCGACGGAATCGCTGCCCGCTAAGCTACCGTCCGTGAGCTACCAGTTGATCCAATAGGACGCCTTCACGAGGAAGGTGTTGTCCGGATGCAGATCGAAGAGGTCGCGGAAGTCCCCGCCCATGGACCGCGAGCCCTGGCGGTCTGCGCCGTCCTGGCGCCCCTGGGTCCACACGACGAACAGCGTCGAACCCGGGCGGTATTCCCAGCGCAGCACGGCGGTCGAGTTGAATTGCTTCCGGTTGAAGCCATCGAGCACGCCCGCGTACGGCTTGTAGCGGTCGGCGTATGCCGCGGCCCTCGGGTCAGCGAGCTCGCGCAGGTTCGAATAGGTGCCCTTGCTGACGAACGGCTGGGCATAGAGCTGCACGGTGAGGGTGGGTGAGATCGTGTAGTCGATCCGCCCGGTGAGCGACGCTTCGTTCTGATCGAGGTGCGCAAAGGTGTAGTGCGCGACTGTGTCGGTGACGGTACCGTGCGGCTGAATGTCCTTCACCCTGTGGGTAGCGCTCAGGGTCAGCGACGTTCTGAACTGGGAGGCGACGCGAAACGCGACTTGTATATTGCCGTTGAACCGCTCCGTCTGCCCCCCATCACCACGGAAGTAGTTGAACCACACGTAAGGTGTGAACGCCGGGCGCTCATCACCGTCCACTTCCGCCCAAACCGACAGATAAGGATCCCCCCGCACTGCCGGGCCACCGCGCGTGCAGTCGCGATCGCAAAAGGTGGTGCCGAGCTGGCCGGCCGTCACGCCGGAGTGCACCCACCAGCGATTTTTCAGCTGGGCGTGCACGTTCGTGTTGGCGGCGCGCTCGACGGGCGTTCCGGCGGCCGTCCAGAACTGCCACCAATTGAAGTTCCAGAACGCGGTCTGATAGAACGAGCTGGGGTGCCGGGACTGGAACGCAAACCAGGTGTTCCAGCTCTGTTGGTCCGCCTGCAACAGGAAGCCCAGGTCGTTCACCTCGAAGCCCTGAGAGCGGCGCTGGTAACTGGTCTCGAACCGGGTGATGCCGCCGCCCACCTTGCCGAATTTGAGCTCTTCCGCGTCGCCCCAGAGCGAAGTGCGGGTCGGGTCAAAGGAGACGCCGGCGCCGGGCCGTTGGTAGTAGTGCACCGGGTCGCGCTGCGTGGCCGCGATCGCGGACGCCGTACCCGTGACCCGGCTCAGGTCCAGGGATCCGGAGAGCTGGTACTTGCGGCCTGGGAAGCGGTGCCGGAAGTCCAACCCGCCCGCATAGGCGCTATGGCGCAGCGAATCCCAGGTCCACCGGTCTTGATTGCGATGCACCGCCGTGACCATGAGACCGATGCCGCTCTCGCCGCCACGCAAATCCTGCTGGGCACGCACCACGGCGTAGTTGGTCGCCGGCTCCATCGTGCGGTCCAGCGTACCCGCCTCACGGCCTGTAACGGCGTCCAGCACGCCGATCGTCTGGCCACCGGGAAGGCGGCCGGTGAGCTTTGCGGCGCCGTAGATCGTGGTCGCTAGTGCGGCGTCGGTACCACCGTAATCCGCGAGCTGGGGCGACCGGCCGATGCGCCGCGAGTAGAACAGACCCTCGCCCGTGCCGCAGTCGTTCACCGCGCTGCAGTTGACGTCGAAGCGAAAGATCCCCGCGCCCTGGACGAAGAATGGCCGCCGCTCCTGGAAGAATGTCTCGAAGACACTGAGGTTCAGCACCGCCGGATCCGCTTCGACCTGGCCAAAATCGGGGTTGACCGTCGCGTCGAGCGTGAGGTTCGGGGTGAGCCCGTACTTCACGTCCGCGCCGCCCGTCACCTTCTGCGAACGGTCAAAGGCGCCCCCGGTCGGCACAGAGACGTTCTTCGTCACCACGTAGGGCGCGACCTCGGGCCGGCGCGGCGACGGCAGGCCGTCCAGCCCGGCCAGCTCGCCCAGCTGTGAGGAGACGCCCGCCTGGGAACCCCGGTACACCGGCCAGCTGACCCGCTCGGAGTAGCGCTGGATATCACGCCACACCGCGAACCCGAAGGTGTTGGTCGCCCGGGGGACGTAGCGCAGCTGCGAAAGCGGGATCCGAAACTCGGCGGTCCACCCGAGGGAGTCGACCTGCGTAGCCACGTCCCACACTGCGTCCCAGGCATCGTCCTCCTGACTATCGTTGTACATCGCGTAGTCGCGTTTCACGCCTGCGGGATTCACGGCGAACTCGAAGCCCGAGCGGCGGTCGCGGTATGAGTCGACCATGATCTTCAGCTGATCGGTGGCGGCGCGGACGTCGCGTCGCGCGAGCAGCTTGAGAATGCTGTCGGGGTGGGGGTCGAATGCCCGGATGAACACGTAGAAATAGCGGTCGTCGTAGGCGACCTTGGCTTCGGTGGCGAAGCGGGGATCCCCGTCCTCTTTGGGCTGGAACTCGCGGAACTGGGTGATCGGTGGGGCCACCCGCCAGACCGCATCGTCGTCCCGGCCGTCGATCACCACCGGAGCGGTCGCCCGGACGGCCGTGGCCTTGGCGGCCCCGGCTGGTGGGGGTGAAACGACACCGCCGATGCCGGGCGGTGTTGCGGTTTGCGCGAGTATCACGAACAAGACGAACGCCGGCATGACGGGAGCCCCCGTGACCTGGTCGGACGGTTAGACAGGTCTTACGGGAAAAGGGTTGGGCGGGTTCCCGCCGTCACCAGAACCGAACAAGCCCCCGGGGAGTCCCCCGGGGGCTTGTCCCGTCCGACGCCTAGTTGTGCTTCGCGAGCAGGCTCGGCTCGAGCGGGGCTGCGCCGTCGAACACGAGGTGGCCAGCCTCGAAGCGCGCGCCCCGCAGCGCCAATGTCAGGACTTCGTCCAGATCTTCCACCAGGTGCACGTCGAGCGACGAACGGACGTCGGGGGGCAGATCGTCCAGGTCGGCGCCGTTTTCCTTCGGCAGCACGATGGTGGTGATGCCCGCCCGCACCGCGCCCAGCACCTTTTCCTTCACCCCCCCGATCGGAAGAATCCGGCCCCGCAGGGTGATCTCGCCGGTCATGGCGAGGTCGTGGCGCACCGACCGGCGCGACAACGCCGACACGAGCGCCGTCGCCATCGTCACACCCGCCGAGGGACCGTCCTTGGGGATTGCGCCCGCAGGTACGTGGATGTGCACGTCGATGCCGGCGAACGCCTCCTCCGGGATCCCGAGCTGGTCGGCGTGGGACTTGGCGTACGTGAGCGCCGCCCGGGCCGACTCCTTCATGACGTCGCCCAGCTGGCCGGTGAGCACGAGCTCGCCCTTGCCGCGCATCACACTCGCCTCGACGAACATGATGTCGCCGCCGACCGGGGTGTAATACATCCCCGTGGCAACGCCGACCTGGTCCTCGCGCGCCTTGTGCTCCGGATGGACCTTGGGACGCCCGAGCAGGTCGTCCACGTCCTTGGCGTCGACCGCGACGCGCTGCACTTCGCCCCCGGCGATCTGACGCGCGACCTTGCGCCCGAGCTTTCCGATCTCGCGCTCCAGCTGACGGACCCCGGCCTCGCGCGTGTAGCTCGTGATGATCTCGCTCAGCGCGGCGTCCGTGACCCTGAGCTGGTCCGGGGTCAGACCGTTTTCGTAGAGCTGCCGCGGCACCAGGTAGCGCTTCGCGATCTCGAGCTTTTCGCGCTCGGTGTAGCCCGCAAAGGTTACCGTTTCCAGGCGGTCGAGCAGCGGGCCCGGAATGCTCTGGGGGAAGTTCGCGGTCGCGACGAACAGCACTTCCGACAGGTCGAAGGGCACGCCGAGGTAGTGATCCGTGAACGAATCATTCTGCGCCGGGTCGAGCACCTCGAGCAACGCCGCGGCCGGATCTCCCTGGAACGAGACACCCAGCTTGTCGAGCTCGTCGAGGAGGAACACCGGGTTCTTGGCGCCCGCCTGCTTCATGCCCTGGATGATCCGGCCGGGCATGGCGCCGACGTAGGTGCGCCGGTGGCCCCGAATGTCCGCCTCGTCGCGGGCGCCGCCCAGCGAAATGCGAACGTACGGCCGGCCCATCGCACGCGCGATCGACTTGGCGATCGAGGTCTTCCCGACGCCCGGGGGGCCGACGAACAACAAGACCTGCCCCCGCGCCTGCTTGTCGTCTTCGTTGCCCTGCGCCACCGCGTCGGGGGAGCGCTGGCGCAGCTGACGCACGGCCAGGAACTCGAGGACCTGATCCTTCACATCCTTGAGGCCGTAGTGGTCCTGCTCGAGGATCTCCGCGGCCCGCTTCAAGTCGAGCGACTCCTCCGCTCGCTTGTTCCACGGCAACTCCGCCATGGTCTCTAGGTACGTGCGGATCACCTGGGCTTCCATCGAGTCGCGGTTAGCCCGCTCCAGCCGGGCGAGCTCGCGGTCGACCTCCTTGCGCGCGGCCTCGGGGAGCTCGAGGGTTGCGAACCGCTTCCGCAGGTCCTCGACCTCGGTCCCTTCGTCCCCTTCGCCCAGCTCCTTGCGGATCGCCTTCATCTGCTCCCGCAGGAACATCTCCCGCTGGCGCTCACCCAGCTCTTCCTGGACCTGAGACTTGATGTGCTCTTGCGCGTCGAGCACGCCGATCTGCCGCTGGACGTGAATGAGCACACGCCGCAGCCGATCTTCTACGGACAGCGTCTCGAGCAGTCCCTGGCGCTCGGCCGGCTGGATCTCGAGGTAGCCGGCCACCAAATCGGCGAGCCGGCCGGGGGCGGACACCTCTTCGAGAACCTGACGGACGACGTCCTCGGGGAGGCCTGATTTCTGGCCCAACTCCGCGGCCCGCTCGCGCGCCTCACGGTGCAAGGCGACGAACGCCGGATCATCGACGTTCAGGGGCGGTAGGTCGTCGACCTCGTGGACCACCACCTCGAGGTAGCGACCGTTGTCCGTATAGTGCAGGGCCGTACCACGGCGCTCGCCGTGCAGCAGCAGTTGCACGCCCCCGAGACCGCGCTGGATCTGGCTGATCTTGGCGATCGTCCCCGTGGTATACAGCACGTCGGGACTGACCGTATCGACGTTCTCGCGCTGGGCGACCGCAAAGATGAGGCGGGAGTCGCTCTTCAGCGCCGCCTCGATGGCTCGCAGCGTCGCGGGGCGTCCGGCGCCGACTGGCGTCGAAACACCCGGAAACAACACGACCTCCCGGAGCGGAAGCACGGGGAGTGTCATTCGTTCAGACATGGGCAAAGACTCTAATGAGGGTAAGCATACGCATGGTTCGCACGGGCTTAAGCATCGACTGTGCCACCGTACAAACGCCGCGCTGAGCACGAGCGTTCCGCGAGCCGGCGGCCATTAAGGCAGACGCTGCCGAATAGCCACCGTGCAGGCGCCAACCCGGCGGCCGAACCGTAAGTCAAAAGGCACTTACAGGTTGCACGCTCGGCGCCCCGCGGCTAATCTATCCGCGCGCCCTACACGCGAAGCTCGATGAACGAAGCAGACAAGGCACTCGCCACCCGCCTGAGCCAGGCGCTCGGAAGCTCCTACACGCTCGAGGGCGAGATCGGCCGGGGCGGAATGGGCGTCGTGTTCACCGCTCGCGACGAGCGGCTGAAGCGCCAGGTCGCGGTGAAAGTGCTCCCTCCCGAACTCGCCTTCCGAGAAGAGATCCGGCTACGGTTCGTGCGCGAGGCGGAGACGGCGGCGCGGCTGTCGCACCCCCATATCGTGCCGATCCACTCGGTCGGGGAAAGCCCGGACGGGCTGGTCTACTTCGTGATGGCGTTTGTGGATGGTGAGTCCCTCGGGGCGAAGCTCAAGCGGCGTGGCAAGCTGCCGCCCGACGAGGCGCGGCGGATCATGCAGGAGACCGCCGACGCGCTGGGAGCCGCACACGCGTTTGGGATCATCCATCGTGACGTGAAGCCCGACAACATCCTGCTCGAGGGGAGTCGCGGCCGCGTGGTCGTCACGGACTTCGGGATCGCCAAGGCCCTCTCCTCGACCACGGGGGGCGCGACCCTTACCGCCACGGGTGTGGCGATCGGCACGCCGCACTACATGAGCCCGGAGCAGGCGGCGGGAGACCGTGAGATCGACGGTCGGTCCGACATCTACAGCCTGGGCGTGGTGGCCTACCAGATGCTTGCGGGAGAACTGCCGTTCCAGGCCCCCACGGTCCCCGGCATTCTGATGAAGCACATCACCGAGCGAGCGCCGCTGATCACCGACCGGCGGCCGGAGGTGCCCGAGGATCTCGCGGCGTGCGTGATGCGGTCCCTCGAGAAAGATCCGGAGGACCGTTGGCCCACGGCGGACGCGCTGCGGCGGGCGCTCGAGGCCCGGAGCGCGACCATGTACAAAGCGCGCCGCTCGAGCGGTCCGTCCCCGTCGCGGGGGGTGCGGGCGCCACCGCCGCCCGCGCCACTCCCCCGGGGGGCCGGGGCACGCGGGGCGGGCGGGGCGGGCGGGGGGCGGGCGGTCGATGAACGGGCGCGGCGGCTCGACCGAATGCGCGACCGACCGACGCTTGCGCCCAGCGGTGAGCCCGAGATCGTGCGGGATCTACGGAGCCGGTTCGTGACCTGGGCCTCCGTCTCCGGCTCGCTGTTCATTATCGACATCGCCACGGGCAACCATGTCCCGGGCTTCTCGATCGTGGTTGCCGGCGTGTGGGCCGGCTGGAAGCTCGTGCCTCGTTACGTGCGACTCTGGCATGCCGGCTACTCGTGGCGCGACGTGTTCGCCCGACCCCCGGCGTCGGACGCGATCGAAGCGCGCCTCGCGGCGGGGGGCAGCCGCCCCGTGGACCTGCCACGGGCCACGACCGACGAGTTCGGCGGCCACGCCGAGCCGATCCAGCAGGCGCGCAGCGACCGCAAGGCCATCCTCCGGATCGTCGACCGTCTCCCCAAGTCGGAGCGCAAGCTGCTGCCCGACGTGGTCGCGACGGCGGACGCGCTCCTGAACCGGGCGGAAGAGCTGGCCCGGACGCTGCACGCCATGAGCGGCACCGTGGACCGGGGCGCCTTGGCCCGCCTCGAGGAAAAGATCCAAGCGACCAAGCATCAGGGCGACCCCGGGTTGACCAAACGGCCGCGCGACGGGGCCGGCACGGAGCTGGATCGCCAGGTGGGCCTGCTCGAGCGCCAGCGCCAGGCGCTGACGGATCTCCTGACCAGGCGTCAATTGGTCGCGGATCAGCTCGAGTCGTGCGTGTTGGCGATGCAGAACGTCCGGTTCGACCTGCTGCGCCTCCGCTCCGCGGGCGTGGCCGCGGCCCTCGACGATCTTACCCGCGCCACCCAGCAGGCCCGGGCGCTGTCGCGCGACGTCGACCACGTCATCGCGGCGGCGGGGGAGGTCAAAGCCGTGCTGGGCGAGCAGAGCGGCGCCTAGCGGGTCTCCCCGCGCCGGCAACGCTCGACCCACGCAGGCGCGTCCACCAGCTCAATCCCGAAGTCGACCAGCTCCAAGAACTGCTCCGCCGCCACATCGCAGCGACTCACGCGCAGGGCGGCCACGGCGCGCAGCTCGTGAAGCTTGTACCAACCGCTCCGACCGGTGACCGCCGTTTCGAGTAGACTGTCTGCCGTTGCCGCGGGGCCGTTGAGCGCAAACTGCGTCAGTGCCTCCGACAGCCACTCGCGCGGGTACGGGTGGCGTAACGTCCCCCGCGCCGCGGCGAGCGCCGCGCGTGTCCCGGCAGCCCCCACCGCCCAGTGCCGCGCCCGCGCATCCAGCGCCGCCAGCCCCGCGAGAGCCTCCGCGGTGTCCGCTCCGGTGGCGAGGGCGCGCCCGAGCAACGTTCGAGCCCGCGCCTGCTGACCGCGCCGGAGCGCCACGAGGCCGCTGAGCAGTGAGGCCTCGGGGTTCTCCCCGCTCCGCAACACTCGAGCCAGTGCCGAGTCCGCGAACGTCGTGTCCCCTTGGCCCAGCAGGATCGCCGCGGTGTAGGCGGTCCAGAACGGTTCGTGCGGCTGCGCGCGGCGGACGGCGTCGAGATAGCGCAGACCCGCAGGGTCGCCCCGGCGCACGGCGAGCGCCCGCGCGAACAGGAGCGGTGACGTGCCGTCCTCCGCCTGCGTCGCTACCCTGATGTCCGCTAGGGAGTCGAATACGCCCTCGGTGCCGCGGCGGTCGATGAAGCGCCGTGCCGCGAGAAACTCGAGCCGCGGACGATCGTCCCGGTGCACGATGGCCGGCCGCTCGAGCAGCCGCGTGACACCCGCTTCGCCCAGCAGGAAATGCCCGAAGTAGTCGTCCGGCTGGTCCACACCGAGGTACTCGCGGCCCAGCACCCCCAGCGCCCCGCGAGGCCCGACCAGACGTGCGAGCCATGCACGATCGTAGCGAAGCGCACGGGGTGACCCGAGGACCATCACGTCCCCGGGCGCTCCGAACCACAGCTGCACGTGAGGGAACACCGCTCGGACGTTGCGCACGATGCCTGCGACGACCGGGAGGGGAAGCTGATACAGTTGAACCCACTGGCAGAAGACGCCGTCGTCAGCGAGGCGGCTCCGCACCACCCGGAAGAACTCGGGCGTATACAGCGTGGCGACTCCCGCGAGCCAGGGGTTGCTCGGCTCCGACACCACGATGTCGTACCGCGTCGTATCGATCTGTAGCGCACTGCGCGCATCGTCCACGATCACCGAGAGGTTGGGCCGGGCGAGCGCGGTGTCGTTGACGTGCAGGAAGAAGCGATCCATCGCGAGCACGGCCGGCTCGATCTCCACCACCCGGACCCGCTCCATGCCCGGAACATCCGCGAGGACTCGCGCGGTCACCCCGCTGCCATAGCCCACCACGAACGCGGCGCGCGGCTCGGGCCGCGCCGCGACCGGCGCCAGGCCGGCGATGATCTGCGTGTCCATGTCTCCGTAGTCAGAGGCGTCCGCCTTGCCGTTCACCTTGAGCGCCCGACCGGTGACGCCTTCCCAGACCGAGACCGTGGCGTTCCAGCCTTCCGCATAGGCGAGCTGGCGGGAGCCGCGGTGCGCCAGGAACTCGGTCACCGCCCGCGCGTCCATGCGGCCACGGGCGTAGATGCTGGGCCCCAGGTCGATGAGTCGCGTGCTCCAGCGCGGCGCGGCGAGGGCGACCACGAGCGCCAGGGTCGCGAGGGCACCCGCGCCGAGCACCCGTGCCCTGAGCCGCCGGTGCTCGACCGATCCCTCGGCAATGCCGCGTGCCGCCAGGCCGGCAAGGGCCAGCGCGGCGGCCACGTTCCCGAGCAGCCCCAGGCGAAGCGTCAGGTCGGTTCCGAGCGTCACCACCAGGACGAAGCCAGTGAGCACGGCTCCGACGATGCTGCCCGCGGTGTTGATCGCGTACGCGCGGCCCACCTCGCGGCCACTGGCCGCATGGCTCGGTGCCACAAGATCAGTGAGCAGCGGAAAGGTCATCCCCATGCCGATCGCCGGGATCAGTACAACGGCGCCGACGGCGAGGCCCATGGCAAGCAGTCGCTCGGTGGCGCCCAGCGCCGGGACCTGAAACACGGCGATGATGTAGCGCGGTAGCAGACCGAAAATGAGGAACAACAGACCGGCGCCCGCGGCGGTCAGGGCCTGAGCGCCGGCGGCGGCAGCCGCCGTTTCGGAGGGAACGGCGCCGCGCCGGGCCACGAAACCGCTCCCGAGACCGATGCCGAGCAGGAACACGAGCAGCACGAGCGTGAATGCGTATGTCGATCCCCCGACGATCATCACCAGCACGCGGGTCCAGGCAATCTCGTCGAGCAGGGCGGCGAAGGCGGTGAGGCCGAGCAGCGCCAGGGCCGCCCGCCGCAATGTGGAGTCTGGATGCTCCCCGGGCTGGGGCCCGGGGTGAGGCGAGGCTGGGGTCGGGGGGGCGTCGGGCTGACGGCGAGCGAGCGCAATGGCCCCGGCCCCGAGGGCGAGGTTGACGGCCGCCGTGCCCCACAGGCTGGCCCGCACACCGACGTACTCGATCAGGAAGAAGCCGGCCAGCGCGGTTCCCACGACCGCGCCCAGCGTGTTGAGCCCGTATAGCCGTCCCAGGGAGCGCTGCAGCTGGGAGCGGTCGGCGCCGGTGAAGGCGCGAGTGAGCACCGGGAGGGTGCCGCCCATCAGGGTCGTCGGGATGAGCAAGACGGCGCCGGCCAGGGCGAACCGAAGCGCCACGCTCGCCGCACCATCGAGCGCGAGCGTCGCCGCGGTGCCGACATAGACGCGGTGGGTGAGGGCCAAGATGACGGGGGACGCGAGCCCGAACAGGCCGATCGCGACTTCGAGCCAGCCATAGAGTGCCGCGGGCCTGGCGTGGTGGTCGGCCCGGCGGCCGAGCAGCCAGGCGCCCAGGCCCAGTCCACCCATGTAAGCAGCCACCACCGTCGTCACCGACTGGATGGTGGAGCCGAACGTCTGATAGAGGACCCGGACCCAGAGGAGCTCGTAGACGAGCCCCGTCGCGCCGGACAAAAAGAAGAGAAGACTGTAGGCGCGGGTCGCGCTAGAACGCATGCAGGTCGCGCATCGCGCGCGCGAGATCCTCCACCTGCGGCAGGATGAAATCTTCGAGCCTGGGGGCGTAGCCGACGAACGTGTCGGTCGACGCGACGCGCCTCACGGGCGCGTCCAGCCACGGGAAGCACTCGTCGGCGATGCGGGCGGCGATCTCGGCGCCATACCCCCACGACTGCGCGTCCTCGTAGGCGACGAGCACCTTGTTCGTCTTGGTCACCGACGCCTTGATCGCTTCCCAATCCACCGGAGAAAGCGTGCGCAGGTCGATCACCTCCACGCTCACGCCGTCCCGCTCTTCGAGCTCTTTTGCGGCGACCAGCGCGCGCTGCACCACGGCCCCATAGGTCACCACCGTGAGGTCCCGGCCCGCCCGCACCACCTTCGCTTTCCCGAAGGGGATCATGAAGTTCGGCCCGGGATTAGGCGCCTTGTTGTACGTCTGGCGATAGAGGTGCTTGTGCTCGAGGAACAACACGGGGTCGTCGCACCGAATGGCCGTGCGCAGCAGGCCGCTGGCATCGAGCGCGGTGCTGGGGCACACCACGCGCAGCCCTGGAACCGCGGTGAACACCACGGCGCCCGTCTGGGAGTGGTAGATCGAGCCGCCCTTCAGATAGCCCCCGTAGGTGACACGCACCACGACGGGACTCGAGAAGGCGTTGCTGGAGCGCCACCGCAGGGTGGCGAGCTCGTTGCGCAGCTGGTGATAGGCGGGCCAGATGTAGTCGAAGAACTGAATCTCGACGACCGGTTTCAGACCACGGGTCCCGAGGCCGATCGCCCGTCCCACGATGTTCGCTTCGGCCAGCGGTGAGTTGTAGACCCGATCGCTCCCGAACTGTCGCTGCAGCCCCCACGTGACCTTGAAGACACCGCCCTTGCCCTTGACGTGCTCCAGATGCTGCTCGCGGCTCACGTCGGCCACGTCCTCGCCGAACACCACGATGCGGGGATCCCGTGCCATTTCGTCCTTCAGGCAGGCGTTCAACAGATCCACCATCGTGGTGGGATCGCCGCCGAAGTGCGGGTCGTCTTCGGTGTCGAACTGCTCGGAGGTGGGATCGACGTCGGGCGAGTACACGTACCGCAACGCTGTCTCCGGCTCTGGCTGAGGCGAGGCCAGCGCCATGTCGGCAGCGACGACGACTTCCTCGTCCACCTGACGCTTGATGGCCTCGATCTCGGCTTCGCTGGCCACGCCGTCGGCGATGAGCCGCTTGGGGAACAGGGTGAGGCAATCGCGGCGTGCCTCCTCCTCCCGCTCCTTGGGCGGCTTGTACAGCACCTCGTCGTCCGAGAGTGAGTGCGAGTAGGGCCTGGTCACGTGCGCGTGCACCAAGGCGGGGCCCTTGCGCTGGCGGACGTACTCCGAGGCTCGCAACAGCACATCGTACGCGGCGACCGGGTCGCAGCCGTCTACTTCCTCGACGAGCAAGCCGGGGAAATTGCGCACGAGCTTCGACACCGACCCTCCGGCGGTCTGCACCTCCACCGGGACTGAGATCGCGTACTTGTTGTCCTCGATGAGGAACAGCACCGGCAGCTTCAGGTTGCTGGCGGTGTTGAGCGCCTCCCAGAACTCCCCTTCGCTCGTGGTGCCATCGCCCGCCGAGACGTACACGAGCTCGTCACCATGAATTGGTTTCTCGGGGATCGCGGCGATCCGGTCATAGCGGAGCCACGCCTCCGCACAGCCGACCGCTTGGAGCAACTGGGTGCCGGTGGGGCTCGACTGACTGACGATGTTGAGCGCCTTGTGGCCCCAGTGGGAAGGCATCTGGCGGCCTCCCGAATTGGGGTCCTCGGCCGCACCGACCGCGGACAGAAGCATCTCGGTGGGGGTCATCCCCAGGCTGAGACACAGCGCGCGGTCGCGATAGTAGGGATAGAACCAGTCGTACGCGGGGCGGAGGGCCTTGCCCGCCGCGACCAGCACCGCCTCGTGTCCGGCACCCGAGATCTGGAAGAAGATCTTGTTCTGCCGCTTGAGCTGGATTTCCTTGTCGTCGATGCGCCGTGACAGCAGCATCAGCCGATACATGTCGAGCAGGTCGGCCTTGGACAGGGACTTGGCGGCCCGGGGGCGGGGTTGAGCGCGCGTCGCCATGGGACAAAGATAGTCTACTTCGGCCCGCTCAAAAGCTCCGGCAGACGGCGGAAGTACTCTCCGGCGGCGCGGACGTCGGGGTCATTCCGCACGAGGAATTCGTCGCGCGCATCCGGGCCCCAACGCACTTCGGCGACGCGGAGCGCGAGGTTGCGGGCGATCCGGGCGGCGAGCATCGAGTCCGGCTGCGCCGCCACGTGGAAGCGGCTCCGCACCCGTTCCAGGAACGGACTCACCAGCCGCCCCTCCCATTCCACACGCGCATCCATCCAGGCCGTGCGGGCGGCGGGGGTAGCCGGCAGCGTCAGAGCGAAGCTGTCGGCCAATGCATCGGCGAGCCCCGAGTCAGCGGCCGTGCTCCACCACACCGGTATGCGGGCCGGTCGGGGGAGCTCGACGTCGGGTGCGATGCCGCCGCCGCCACGCACCGTCCGGCCATGATCGGTGCGGAAGGTCTCGAGCGTATCCTCCCCGGCGCCGGCGACGCCGCCAAAGGCTCTGTATTCCTCGGACCGCAGGCCGTGGTAGCGCCGCTGGATGAACCGCCCGCTGGGCGTGATCACGCGGCCGACGGTCAGCCAGATGACGTCGCCGGACGGGGTGAAGAAGACCGTCTGCATCAGCGCCTTACCAAACGTGCGGCGGCCCAGGAGGAGTGCCCGGTCATGGTCCTGGAGCGAGGCGGCCAGGGCTTCGGCAGCACTCGCGCTGCCGCCGTCGACGAGCACGATCAGCGGCGCTCCGGTGAACTCGCCGTCGCGCTTGGTCACGTACGTCGTGTCGACCTCCTTTTTCCGCCCCCGCGTGCTGAACACCACCGTGTTCTTGGGGAAGAACTCGGACGCGAGCTCCACGGACGCGCGTACCTCCCCGCCGGGGTTACGGCGCAGATCCAAAATGAACCGGGTGGCGCCCTGGCCCCGCAGCCGCTTGAGGGCGTCGTGCACCTCGGATGCCGCCTTGCCGCCGAACTCATCGAGGCGCACATACCCCGTCACGGGATCGGCAAGCCGCACGATCGACACCGATGGAATCTTGACGTAGTCGCGCTTGAGCGTGACTGAAAACGTGTCAGGCTCGAGGCGTGGGCCGCGCTCGAAGCGCAAGCGAACCTTGGATCCCTTGTCACCCGCCAGCTTGAGCTCGAGCGCCCTCGCATCCAGGCCCGCGACCGTGGTGTCGTCGACGAGCGTGAGCCGGTCGCCGGGCTGGATGCCAGCCTTGTCCGCCGGGCTCTTGGGCAGGACCGCCAGAACGCCGGCGGCGGCGTCCACGTCCTCCAGCACCAGGCCGGTGACGGCGAGCTCGCCGCGCTCGAGCTTGGCGGCCTTGTCGCGGTCGGCGTACGACTGGAAGCGGCTGTGAGGATCGAGCGCCTGTAAGACTCCGTCGATCGCTGCGCGTACCAGCTGCCGATACGTCACCGAATCCATGTAATTGACGCGGATATGATTCAATACCGCCGAGAACGTCTGCAACTCCTCGTACGCGGACGGTTGCCGGGCGGGGGGCTGCTGCGCGGGCAGCCCGACCGCTACGGCGAGCAGCGCGATGGAAGCCGACAGAGTCCGCGTGGACATTGAAGTGATTATACCGCAATTGGCGTGCTACGCACCCGCCGAACCATATTCGTGCCCATGAATGCTGCCGCGAAACAGGCGGTCCTTGGTCACTTCACCTACGGCCTATACGCGCTGACCGTGAAGCGTGAGGGCGATGAGCACGGGGTGACCGCCAACTGGGTCAGCCAGGCCTCGTTTGACCCTCCCATGGTGGTGGTGGCCGTCGAGAGCCGGTCCCGGATGATCGAAATGATCCGCGACGCGCATCACTTTGCCATCAGCGTTTTTCACGAGGGGCAGCGTGATCTGGCGGACAAGCTGGGGCGGGGCTCGGGCGGGGGCGCGTCGCCCAAGCTCAAGGGCATCAAGACCAAGCCGGGGCCGATCTCGGGTGCCCCGGTGCTCTCTGAGGCCATCGGATGGTTGGAGTGCCGGGTCGTCGCGACACTGCCAAGCGGAGAACATACCCTCGTCCTGGGTGAGGTGGTCGAAGCAGGGCTTGAGCACGAGGGAAAGCGGCCCCTCACACTGCAAGAGTCGGGGCTCAAGTACTCCGGCTAGCGCCGGTAGACCACTTTGCCGCCGACAATCGTGTATCGCACGCGCGCCCGATCGAGCGAATCGGTCGGCATCGTGAAGAGGTTGCGGTCCAGCACGACGACGTCAGCGTCACCGCCCGGTGCCAGCGTGCCCCGCTTGGCGTCGTCGAATGACGCGTAGGCGTTGCCCGCAGTATACGCACGCAGCGCCTCTCCCACTGTGATCTTCTGCTCGGGTACCCACCCGTCCGGGTGCTTGCCGTCGAGGGTGCGGCGCGTGACCGCCGCGTACACGCCGAGGATCGGGTCGAGCGGCGCCACCGTCCAGTCCGACCCGAACGCGAGCCTGCCGCCGGTGTCGAGCAGGGTACGGAACGGGTAGGTCGTCTGGATGCGCACCGGTCCGATGCGCTGCTGCACCCAGCGGCCGTCATCGATGGCGTGATAAGGCTGCACCGACGCGATCACACCGAGCTTCCCGAAGAGGGGGACCTCCTGGGGACGCAGGTGCTGGGCGTGCTCGACGCGGAAGCGCCGATCACGCGGCCCGTGTGCCCTCGCGACGCTGTCGTAGATCGACAAGAGAATGGCGTTGGCGCGATCACCGATCGCGTGAACGGCGACCTGCAGTCCGGCGGAGTCGGCGCTACCGATCCAGCGGCGCATGTCCGCCTCCGGGTGCTGCAGCAGGCCATGGTAGCCCGCCGAATCGCTATAGGGCTCGAAGAAGTACGCGGTACGGGACCCAGCGGAGCCGTCCATGTAGCCTTTCAGCCCACCGATTTTCACCCAGTCATCGCCCTGCCCCGACCCACTCACCGTTTCCGCGACGGCTCGCCAGGAATCGAGCGGGAGATAGAGCGCCGCCCGCACGGTGAGCCGGCCCGCCCGCTCGAGACGGCGGTAGCTCGCGAGATCGGCCCACGACGCGGACACGTGGGCGGTAGCGGTGACGCCCAGCGATGCCGCGTACGCAAGCGCGCGGGCCAGGGCCGAGTCACGCTGGGCCGGCGACGGCTCGGGGATCGCGCGGCCGATGAGGTCGAGTGCGCGGTCCTTGAAGATGCCGGTCGGCTCTCCCGTCCTCGCGTCCCGCAGGATCTCACCGCCGGAGGGCGTGGGGGTGTCCTTGGTGACGGCCGCCGCCCGCATCGCGGCGGCATTGGCCAGCGCCTCATGCCCGTCCACGCGACTCACGAATACCGGATTGCTGGGCGTGACCGAATCGATCCACTCGTGGCGGGGAAGCGGCTGGCCGGCCCAGAGGGTGTGGTCCCAGTCACCGCCGGTGATCCATTCGCCGGGCTTCAGGGTCTTGGCGTAGTCCTTGAGGCGCCGGATGAGCTCCTGCGGGGTCGCGGCATCGCGCAGGCTCACCGATGCGAGCTGGAAGCCGCCGTCGATAAAGTGGGTGTGCCCGTCGGTGAAGCCGGGCAGGACGAGCCCGCCGTCGCCCCGAATCCACTGGGTGTTGGGGCCGGCATGGCGTGCGACACCCGAGTCGTCGCCGATCGCAAGGATCTTGCCGTCGGCGAGGGCGACCGAGCCCTTCTGGGGTGACCCGGTCGAGAGGCCGGTCCAGATCATCCCGCCCGTGATGATGATGTCGGCCTTTTGGGCGCAGGCCGCGAGGGCGGCCAGGCAGCAGAGTCCGATGGACAGGCGTCGGCGCATGCGATTCCTCAGCGGAGCCTGGTAATGCGATGGATGGTCTCGAGCGCGGCGATCGGGTCGGATCCCGCGGTCTTCCCGGAGCCCGGCTCGACGGACGGCGGGAGGGACGCGAGGGCATCGCGGATGTCGAGTAACACCTCGAGCAGCAGCTGCTCGCGCTGGTAGGCGGCATCGAGGTCCGCCATGCGCACCTGGTCGCTGGCGGCCTTGGCACGCTCGTAGGCCTCGCGGTAGATGGCCTCGAGATTGCCGAGCACGCGGTCGCGGGGGCGTGGCATGGAGGGAGAATATAGAGGCGGCGGCCTTCCGTCGCCTTCTAGACGGACCGCACTACCAGCCCGCTCGGCACCTTTGGGACGAAGTATGTCGACTTGGGCGGCATCACTTCGCCTGCGTCCGCCACCGCGAACACGTCCCGCACTTTCGTGGGATTGAGCAGGACCGCGGCGGCGGCCCTTCCGTTGCGTACGGCGTCGAAGGCGGCATAGGGATCGGGCGTGTAGGCGAGGGACGGCGTCGCCGTGCCCGCTCCGAGGATGCGTTGCACGACGAGCGACTCGATCCGGGCCACGTCCAACGCGCGGATCGCGGGGGTCTTCAGGTCCGGGACGCTGTCGAGCGCCGCATCGGGCTTCAGGACCAGGCTGACATCGTAGGCGTCGGGGAACGCCACGATGCAGGCGGTGCGCTCGCGCCCGAGCTCCGCCAGCCGCTCGACACGATCCATGCAGGGCGCTACTCGCCCCACCTCGAACCAGTCCCGCCAGGCCGCCACCAGCGTTTCCGCATCGCGCCCCGCGCCGAAGATGATGCGGTGGGTCGGGAGGATGGTGAGGCCCGGATCGGCGGCCGACACGATGAACGAGAGCACCCGGGCGGCGCTGGGCTGTTGCCGGGCGTACGCCACCGCGGTCTCGTAGCGGTGATGCCCGTCGGCGATGTAGAGCTGAGACCGGCCCGCGAGCCGGGCGAGCTCCGTCGCCTGATCGCCCGACACGACCCAGAGGCGGATGCCGACGCCCTCGAGCTCGGCGCGCGCCGCCGGCACGCCGGAGGCCCGTTTCAGGAGGGCCTGCGCCAGCAACTGGTCGGGGTCGGGCGCGAGCAGGAAGATCGACTCGAGGTTCGCAGCCGTGGCGCGCAGCAGCGCCAGGCGGTCGGCCTTGGGTGCCGAGTGCGTCTGCTCGTGCGGCCGCACACGCCGCGTTTCGAACGGCTCGGCGCGGACCGCCGCGAGCATGCCGATGCGCGTCCGCCGCTCACCCGACGGCACGGCGTAGTCCTGCGCGACGATGTATACCGATTCGACGGGATCCGGTCGCACGACGCCCGCGTCCCGCCAGGTCGCCAGCAGCGTCGCCGCGTGCGCGTAGCGGTCCCCGCCCCCCGTCCCTTCCCTGGGCGCTTCCGGCAGGATGAGATGCACGATATTGTGGGGATCCCGCGCCGCGCAGCGTCTGCGGTCCTCGCTGGAAATCACGTCGTACGGGGGCGCGAGAAGGGCGCTCACCTCTCTGGCGGCGTACCGCTCCCCGCGGAACGACGCGACCAGCGGCGGCAGCTCGGCGTTCACGATTGCCCGGAGCCTCCCGTGTCCTTGCGCGAAGCCCAGCAGACGGTCGATCGGTGGATCGGCCAATATAAGGAAGGATACTTCCCCCCGCTCACCAATCTCGCCCGGCTCACGGAGGAAGTCGGTGAGCTGGCGCGCGAGGTGAACCACCGGTTCGGCGAGAAAACGAAGAAGGGGGAGGAGCCGGAGGGCTCGATCGCGATGGAGCTCGCCGACATCCTGTTCGTCGTCATCTGCCTCGCCAATTCACAGGGCATCGACTTGGACGACGCGTTCGCGGAGATGATGCGAAAGGTCACCTCCCGCGACGCCGATCGCTGGACCAGGAAGGCACGCTGACTTCCTCGTAGATGCGCTGGTAGGACACGAGGCGATCGGGCTCGAACGCGCCTCGTTCCGCCGCCTGCCGCACCCCGCAGCCCGGCTCCGCGAGGTGGCGGCAGTTGTCGAAGCGGCACTGGTCGAGGAAGGGCTGAAACTCGGCGAAATAAACGGCCAAACGCTCGGGATCGATCCCCCACGTGCCCAGCTCGCGCAACCCCGGCGTGTCCACGACATAGCCCCCGGTGGCCACCGGCACGACGAGGGCGGCGCGGGTGGTGTGCGTCCCCGTATCCCACTTCGCACTGATCTCGCCGATGCGGAGGTTCAGTCCCGGGTCGAGCGCGTTCAGCAGACTGGACTTCCCGACGCCCGATTGACCGGCCAGCACCGACTCCCGTCCCCGGAGCAGATCGCGCAGCGCTGCCAGCCCCTCCGGTTGCGTCACGGAGGTGCCGAGCACCTGGTAGCCGGCTGGACCGTAGCGCCGCCGCAGGGCGTCGAGCGCGGACCGATCGAGGTCGATCTTGTTGAGCACGAGTACGGCCGGGATCCGGTTGGCCGCGGCGATCACCAGGAAACGGTCGAGCATGCGGGGGCTCGGCTCCGGGCTTCGCGCCGACGCGACCACCACGACCTGGTCGACATTGGCGGCAATCGGCTGCGCCCGGGGGCTGCGCTCACCGGCGGCGCGCCGCGCCAGCACGCTCCGGCGCGGCCGCACGGCGCAGATCGTGGCGTGCCCCTCGGCTTGCAGCTCGAGCTCCACCACGTCGCCCGCTACCACGCGATCGTCGTCCCGGTGCTTGAGTTTGCCGCGCAGCACCGCGACCACCTCGCCGCCGTCCGTGTGGACGCGAAAGGCAGAGCCGGTGCGTATGAGCACGACGCCAGTGGTGGTCACACTCTTCCCTCGGTCCCGGTCTCTCTTCCCTGCCCCCGGATGCACGCGTCGAGATGCTGCTTCACCTCCTGCAGGGTCAGGCCGAGCAGCGGGGCGAGCGCGTCCGCGGGCGTCGCGCCCCGGGACAGGTAATCGGTCTCGAGGTGACCAATCGGACGATCGCCCGCGTCGGACCAGCGCACGAACAACAGCGCCGCGCCGTAGCGGCCCTGCTCGTCCGGGGCGTCGTCCACGTAGGTCCCCACGGAGTACGATTGGCCGTCGCTCCCGGAGAACGCGGGTGCCCGTTCGTGCACTCGCTGATAGCCGCCGAGGGTACCGTCCGTCAGCTCCGCCGTAGGGACTCCCGCACCATGTTGCCGACGAGAAACGCCACGTTCGCCGGTCGCTCGGCGAGGCGGCGCATGAGATAGGGATACCACTGGGTGCCGAACGGGACGTACACCCGGACGTTGTATCCCTGGCGCTGCAGTCCGTGCTGCAGGTCGCGCCGCACCCCGTACAGCATCTGGAACTCGAAGCGCGGTGGCTGGATGCCCTTGTCGCGCGCGAACGCCCTGGCGTGTGCGACGATGCGGGCATCGTGGGTCGCGATACCCGGGTAGTTCCCCTTGAGCATGAGCCGCTCCATGCAACGCACGTAGGTCGCATCCACATCGCGCTTGTCGGGAAAGGCGACCGTGTCCGGCTCCTGGTACGCACCCTTGCATAACCGCACGCGGGCGCCGAGCGCGATCATCTGCTCCACGTCCTGCTCGGTGCGCCGCAGGTACGACTGCAGCACCACGCCGACCGCGTTCCCGAACTCCGGGTAGAAGGTGCGTTTGAAGAGCTGCAGCGTGCGCTCGGTGTAGTCGGACTGCTCCATGTCGATCCGCGCGAAGGAGCCGTGCGCCTTCGCCCGGGCGATGATGGCGCGCATGTTCTCGACGCAGAGCGCCTCGTCGATGTCGAGGCCCATCTGGGTGAGCTTGACCGACACGTTGGCAGCGGCTCCGGCGGCCTTGATCCGGTCGAGCGTTTCGAGATAGGTGTCCCGGGCCGCCCGCGCCTCGGCGGCATTGTGCACCGATTCGCCCAGCAGGTCGAGGCTCGCGGTGAGTCCGGCGGCGTTCAGACTCTGCAGCGCCGCGACTCCCGCATCCACCGTCTCCCCCGCGACGAAGCGCGCGGCAACGCGGCGGGCCAACCCGTTGCCGCGGATGAACCGGAAGACCCGGGATTGCTCGCTGAGCCACAGCAGGCCGGCGCGGAGCATCAGGTGCTAGGGGTTGGCGGCTTGGGACTAGGGATAAAACTTTGCGTTGCGCTGCGCCTGGTCGCGCAGGACCTCGGACGGCGCGAACCGGGCGCCGTAGCGCTCGGCGAGCCGCTCGAGCTCGCCCACGATGCGCGCTGCGCCGAGGTCGTCGGCGTGCCGCAGCGGGCCGCCCCGAAACGGCGGGAATCCGAAGCCGAAGATGGCGCCGACGTCGCCGTCGCGGGGCGTGCGCACGATCCCCTCTCCTACCGCACTCGCCGCCTCGTTCAGCATCACGAGAACGAGCCGCTGGATGATCTCGGCGGGCCTCGGGCCTCCATTGGGGTGGGCCCCGATCACCTCGTACACGGCAGGGTCGACGCTGCCCTTCTTCCCGCCGGCGTACTTGTAAAATCCCTTCCCCGCCTTGCGCCCCAGCCGACCGCTTTTGACCATGCCGGCGAACGCGGCGACGGGCGCGAACCGCTCACCGAACGCCTCGTGCATCACCCCGACCACCTTCTCCCCCACGTCCATCCCCACCTCGTCCATCAGGGTGATGGGCCCGACGGGGAACCCGAACTCGACCATCAGCCGGTCGACTTCCTCGATGGCCACGCCTTCGACGAGCAGATGGCCCGCCTCGTTCATGTAGGGCGTGAGAATCCGGTTGATCCAGAAACCGGGACGGTCCTTCACGACGATGGCGGTCTTGCCCATGCGGCGGCCGAACCCGACGGCGGTGCTGACGACCTGCGCCGCGGTGCGCACCGATGGAATCACCTCGAGCAGCGGCATCCGGGCGACCGGTGAGAAGAAATGCATCCCGACGACCTGCTCCGGCCGGCCGGCAGCCTCGGCGATCCGATGGATCGGGATGGTCGAGGTATTGGATGCGAACACCGCGTCCGGGGCGGTCGCCGCCTCCACCTCGCGCAACACCTGCTGCTTGACCGCGAGGTCCTCGAACACCGCCTCGATCACCAGCTCGGCGCGGCCGAAGCCGCTGTAGTAATCGCTCCCCGAGAGCAGCGCGACGAGTTGGGCGTGCTCGTATGGGGTGATGCGGCGCCGCTTGAGCCGATCGTCGAGGATCTCGCGCGCGGCGGCGAGGCCCTTGGCGACCCGCGGCAGATCGGCGTCCTTCATGCGCACGTCCACACCCGCTTGGGCGATGGCGGTGCCGGCAATGCCCGACCCCATGAACCCTGCGCCCACGACGCCGAGGCGGCTCACGACGGCGGGAGGCGGAGGGTTGGGGATCCCGAAGTCCTTCTTGAGGGCGGTGGTCGCGAAGAAGATCTGGACCAGCTTGCGCGACACATCCGTGACGGCGAGCTGGCCGAACAGGTGCGCCTCGCGCTTCAAACCCTGCGCCATGCCGTGTTTGAGCCCGTGCTCCACGGCTTCCAGCGCGGCCAGCGGCGCGGGATAATTGCCGCGCGTGTGCGCGAGCACCTGCTTGCGGGCGGCCCGGAAGACCAACTGGCGGCCCAGCGGGTTGCCGTCGAGCAGCCATCCGCGCAAGCCGCCAGGCCGTTTGCGGCGGGGGCGCCAGCCGCCGGCCATGCGTTGCGCCGCGGCGATGGTGACGTCCTTGAGGATGGCCGGATGCACCAGCTCGTCGACGATGCCCAGACGGAACGCTTTCCTGGCGTTCTCGACCTTACCCGCGAGGATGATGTCGAGCGCCGCGCGGGCGCCGATCAAGCGGGGGAGCCGCTGGCAGCCGCCCGCCCCCGGGAGAATACCAAGCTGCACTTCGGGCAGGCCAAGCTGGGTCCGCGGGTGATCGGAGGCCACGCGATATCCGCAGGCGAGCGCGAACTCGAGACCACCACCGAGGCAGGCGCCGTGGATCCCGACGGCAATGGGCTTGGGAAAGCGGGCCACCCGTCCCAGCATCTCCTGCCCATCCGCCGAAAGTCGCTCGGCTTCCGCCGCGGTGGTGAGCCGGACGAATTCCTCGATGTCGGCGCCCGCGATGAAGTTCTCCGGCTTCCCGGAAAAGAAGGCGACGGCCCGTACGGCGGCGTCGTTCTGCAACGCCTCGAAGGTCGCGAGCAGGTCCTGCTTCACCGCGGCCGAGAGCTTGTTGACCGGCTCGCCCTTCAGGTCGAAGGTGACGACGGCGACGCCGTCGTCGGCGAGCTCCCAGGTGAGCGCCGCGCCCGGAGCCATCAGCGGCGCTCCAGCACCATGGCGAAGCCCATCCCGCCCTGCGCGCAAATCGACAGCAGGCCGAACTGCACGTCCCGACGGGTCATTTCGTTTGCGAGCGTGGTGACGAGCCGCGTGCCGGTCGCGCCGAACGGATGGCCGATGGCGATGGACCCGCCCATCACGTTGATGATGTCCTCGTTGATCTCCCAACCCTTCGCGGCCCAGCCTTGGAGGTTCGAGAGCACCTGCGCCGCGAAGGCTTCGTGGACCTCGATCAGGCCGAGGTCTTTCCACTCGATTCCCGCCCGCCCGAGCGCCTTGGGGACCGCGAAAATGGGCGCCTGGAGCAGCTGCCAGCCCGGATCCACGGCCGCGACGGCGTAGGAGCGGACGTAGGCGAGCGGCGTGTAGCCGAGCGCGCGCGCCGCCGAGTCGCTCATGAGGAGCACCGCGGACGCTCCGTCGGTGAGGGGCGAGGAATTGGCGGCGGTGACGCTGCCGTAGCGGCGGTCGAAGACCGGCTTGAGCTTGGCCATCTGCTCGAGGGAGGTATCGCGGCGGATCCCGTTGTCGGCCGTGACCACGACCTCGCTCCGGCTCCCGAACCAGGGGACGATCTCGGCAGCGACGCGTCCGTCGTCGGCCCCGCGCGCCGCGAGCTCGTGGCTCCGGAGCGCCCAGCGATCTTGCGCGACGCGCGAGATGTGGTTCTCCTTGGCCATCTTCTCGGCCGACTGGCCCATCGACTCCCCGGTCGACGGTTCGGCGATGGCGGGGGACACGGGGATCAGGTCCCGCGGCCGGATCCGACTCAGCGTGCGGAGCCGCGCACCGAGCGACCGGGCCTTGCTCGCGTCGACCAGGATGTCGGCGAGGCGGCGCGAGGCGAGGATCGGGATGTCGGACAGCGACTCGACCCCGCCCGCCAGCACGACCTCGGCATCGCCGAGCACGATCTCGTCGTACGCGTTGGCGACGGCCTGTCCGGAGGACGCGCAGGCGCGGTTCAGGGAGTAGGCGGGGATTTCTTTGGGGAACTGCGGCAGGAGGCTCACCTCGCGGGCGACGTTCGGGACGAGCGCCGACGCGACCACCTGCCCGAAGATCACGGCGTTCACGTCGGCGCCGTCCAAGTTGGTGCGCTCGAGCAGCTCCCGCGCCACGAAGCGGGCCAGGTCTACGGCCCGGGCGTCCTTGAGCACCGTTCCCGACTTGCAGAACGGCGTGCGACAACCGGCGATCACCGCCACGCGCCGTCCGTTGGCAGCTGGCATTACATTCTCCTCGACGTTGGACCCCACCCCTGTCGGTGGTGGAGTCACGAAACCTACCCCGAGCTTGCTGCCGGGCCAAGCTGGAGACGCCGACGAGCGAGACGCCCTTTTCGCATCGCACGCGCGCCGCCGCGCTCGCATCGATGGCCGCCGAGCCGGTGGACCTCCTCGTCATCGGGGGCGGGATCACGGGTGCGGGGATCGCCCGCGACGCGGCGCTCAGGGGCTTTCGCACCGCGGTCGTGGACAAGGGCGACCTCGGGGGTGGCACGTCGTCGCTTTCGTCACGACTCATCCACGGCGGGATCCGCTATCTGGAGCAAGGCGAGTTTCGCCTGGTGTTCGAGGCGAGCCGCGAACGTCGTGTGCTGCTGGGCATCGCGCCGCATCTGGTGCATCCCCTGCCGTTCCTGTTCCCGGTATACCGTGGAGCGCGGGTTCCCGCTTGGAAGCTCCGCGCGGGGATGTGGCTGTACGATCTGCTCGCCGCCTTTCACAACGTGAAGATGCACCGCTGGCTGGGACGCAAAGCGACGCAGCGTCTCGAGCCCGGCCTGCGCGACAAGGAATTGAAGGGTGCGGCCCTGTACTACGACGCGCAGACCGACGACGCCCGGCTCGTGATTGCCACCATGCGGAGCGCCGCCCAGGCGGGGGCCCTGGTCGCGAACTACGCCGAGGTCATGGCGCTCCTCAAGCCGGACGGCCGGGTGGGCGGCGTGACGGTGTCAGACGGACTGACAGGTCGCGCCTGGACGGTCCGGGCGCTCGTGGTCGTGAACGCCACCGGGCCGTGGGTCGACCGAGTGCGGTCCCTGGACGATGTCGGAGCGGAGCCCCTGCTCCGGCCCACCAAGGGCGTCCATGTGGTGGTGCCCCGCAAACGCATCGGGCACACGGGGGCGGTGACGCTCACGTCGCCGATCGACGGGCGCGTGATGTTCGTGTTGCCGTGGGGCGATGTGAGCTATATCGGGACGACCGACACGGACGAGGAGGCCTCACCGGACGACGTGCGCGCGACGGCGGAGGACGTCGTCTACCTGCTGCGATCGGTCAACGCGTTCTTCCCGCACGCGCGACTCTCCCCGGCGGATGTCATCGCCAGCTGGGCCGGTCTGCGGCCCTTACTGCGACCGCCGCGCGACGTCGCGCCGTCGGCGGCCTCGCGCGAGCACCGCCTGGTCGAGAGCGCGAGCGGTCTGTTGACGATCGCCGGCGGCAAGCTCACCACCTACCGTGTGATGGCTCGCGACGTGGTGGATCGGGTCGCGGCCCGCCTGCGCGCGCTGGACGGCCGCCCCCGCGCCCCCCGCGTGCCCACGGACCGGCTACCGCTTCCGGGAGGCGAGACGGCCGACCTGGAAGGACTCGTTAAGGCTGCCATGGAGCGGGGCGCATCGGAGCGGACGGCCCGCCACCTGGTCGCGCGCTACGGCAGTGAGTCGGCCGCGGTTCTCAACCTCGTGGACCGAGACCGCGCGCTGGGGCGGCCCATCGTCGCCGGGCGGCCGGCGCTGTGGGCCGAGGTGGCGCACGCGGTGGAGCGCGAGATGGCGGTCCGCCTGTCGGACGTGCTGGTGCGGCGGCTCCACCTGTTTTATGCGACCAGCGATCAGGGGGTACCCGCGGCGAGCCCCGTGGGGGAATGGCTGGCGGAGCCGCTCGGCTGGGACGCGACGCGCCGTGCCGAGGAGGTGGCGGCGTACCGAGCGTTGGTGGAGCGGTCCCGCGCCTTTGCCAAGGAAGCGGCGGTCAGCTCCACCCCCTGAGGCTCCGGATGTAATCGTGCAGCACGAGGAACTTCTCGAACACCGGCACGCCCTTGCGCTTCCGCCCGAATTCGGCGAACAGCTCCCGTAGCCGCCCGCGCCGCGAAACATAGAACCGAAACGTCTCGGCGAAGTCTTCCTGCGGGTGCGTCGCGGCGTACGCCGTGACGTAGTTCGGAAGCGTGGTGGTGACGCCGCGGCGCTCGAAGTCGACCCACTTCGAGTCGGACACGCGGTACGCCTTGCGCACCTCCCCGAACGCCCGTCGGAACCGCCCGGTGCGGGTGAACGACCAGTTGTGGTAGAGGAACGAGTGCCCCAGCTCGTGCAGAATCAGCCCGCTCAGCATGTTCCACGAAATCTCGTCGCGCCGTCGCCGCTTGCCGGTCACGTAGCGGCGCTCGATCTCGATGATCTTGGGCGTGCGATGCGTCACGCCGGAAACGCCCGGCCGCAACAGCACCCGGTAGTTCCAACCCTTCAAGCGGCCGACGACCAGCAGCTGCCGCACGCGGCGCAGGGCCTGGCGGATCAAGTCGCGCCCGGTCGCGTCCTTGCCGCACCACGGGCACACGTCCATCCAGTCGTTCACGCCCTTGTTGCAATGCGGGCAGATATTCTGGAACTCCTGGTAGCGCCATTTCTGCGGGCGCCCGCACCACGGGCACGACCGCATCGGGTACATCACGCCGCCGCCGCAGCCCCACTGGCAGCGCCGGTGGTACTTGAAGCCCTTGGGCGCCTTGAGCGGCTCCGGGCTGGAATCCCGGTCGGCGATGTCGCGACCGCACCAGGGACAGAACGAGAAGCTGTCCGACACCACCCAGCCGCAGTAGTAGCACTCCGCGCCGGTCTCCTTCGTGGTGTCGCGCCACTCGAGCCGGCGGCCGCAGTTCGAGCAGTTGGCCCAGAAGCGCTGCAGCTCCGCGGCGCAGGTGGGACAGCGCAGCTCGGGCGTCGGGATCTCGCGCTTACGCGGCGCCACGTGCCAGGGCCTCGTCCACGATCCGCTGGATGAACGCGTTGTAGCCCATGCCCGCTTTCTCCGCCGCGTCCGCCATCTCGTTCTCCTGCGCGAGAAACGGGTTGGGGTTCACCTCCAGGACGTACACGGCGTCGTCGTGCGTCAGCCGCAGGTCCACGCGCCCGTAGTCGTGCAGCCACAGGGCGTGGAATGCCGTGGTGCAGCTGTCCGCGATCTTGGCCGCGACCTCGTCCGACAGGCCCTTCGCGAACACGTTCTTGATCTTCTTCCGCTTGCGGTACTCTTCGTCCCACTTGGCTTTGTACGTCGCGATGCGATGCTCGCCGTCGGATTCGCCGAACGTCAGCTCCACGATGGGCAGGACCTGCAGGGTGTCGTTGCCGATCAGCCCGACGTACAGCTCCCGGCCTTCGATCAGCTCCTCGACGATCGCCGCCTGGTGGAACTTCTCATGAATGAACTTCACCCGCGCGCCGAGATCCTCGTCGTCATTCACCACCGAGGCCTGGGCGATCCCCACGGAGGCGTCCTCCAGCAACGGCTTCACGATGAGGGGGAACCGCAGCTCCGACGGGCGGATCGGCTTCTCCCCCGGGCGAAACTCGGCGAACGCCGGCACCCGGATCTCGTGGTGCGCGAGGATCTTCTTGGTGAGCGACTTGTTGCGTGCGACCAGCAGCCCCGTCGGAGACGACCCCGTGTAGCGATAGCCGTGCATCTCCAACACCGTAGCCAGCGCGTACTCGTGTCGGGCGTGCCCGCGGAACGACTCGCACCCATTGAACACGAGCTTCGGCTGGAATGCGGCCAGCCGCTCGAGCACCGGCGCCAGCTGGTCGGCGACGCCGACCATCAGGACGTCGTGTCCCTGGGCCAGCAGCGCGCGGGCCACGTCGTACTCCGCCTCCTCGACCTTGGCGTCGATTTCCTTCCTGTAGTCGGCGTCTTCCCAGTCCGGGTGGAGCGTGTCGAATACGACGGCGATCTTCACCGCCCCGCCCCTCCCCCGCCCCAAACGCGGAGGTGGGAACGCGGAACGCGGAACAGCAGGACAGGCCGAATCGCGCGAATCAGGTCGCCGCGCTGTTCCGCGCTCCGCGTTTCGCGTTCCGCGTTCACGCCTTCACCCGCGCCATGTCCCGCCCAACCGTGCTGAGCGAGATCAGGATCACCAACCCTCCCACCGCGCCGGCCGTCGGCAGCAGCAGCATCGCGGGCCGCAGGCCGATCCGGTCGGACAGATACCCGATGAGCGGCGGTGCGATCGCGTCCCCCGCGAGGTGCGAGAACAGCACGTAGGCGCCGAGCACCGACGCGCGGACGGCCCCCGGCACGACGTCGAGGATCACGGCCGACAGCGGACCGTTGTACCACGAATAGAGGAAGAACGTCCCGAACAGGAGCGGGACGAACAGCCGGAGCTCATCGATCAAGAGGAGCGCGGCGCACACGGGCCCGCCCAGCACGAATCCCGCGCCCGACACGACGACCCGCCCGCCGCTCCAGCGCGACAACAGCCAGTCCCCCGTCCGGCCGCCGAACAGGGCACCCAGCGCGCCGCCGGCGAGTCCCCACACCCCGAACTGCCGTCCCACGGCGGCGACCGGGAGGCCGTGGGTGCGCTCCAGGAAGCTCGGCGCCCAGGCGATCAGGCCGTTCACGGCAAAGGTGACGAGCGCGCCCCCCACGAACATCCAGATCAAGGTCGGCGTGCGCAGCACCGTCCCGGCGGCTTGGAGGAAGTCGCCGAAGGCCGTGGCCGCGACCTCGGTCGCTTCGGTCGTGCCACGGACCGCTACCGGCACGAGCCGGAACACCGTCCACACGATGCCGAGGCTCACGCACGCGGAGAACACGGCGGTGTCGAGACCCCGCGGCAGTCCCTCGAACAGATCGAGTGCGCCGGACAGCGCCGCACCCGCGAGCGTCAACCACATGAGCGGGGCGCCCAGCCGAAGCGCCTGGCGGGCTCCTACGCGACCGCGCGCGTACCATGTCGCTACCGTAGCGCGGATCGGCGGCGGTGGACGCCGGCGCGGCTCGCGCAGCCGGGACGCGAGCAGCGCGAGGAGGAAACCGGGGGCGCCGAGCACGACGAAGGCGACGCGCCATCCGTAGCGCTCGGCGAGCACGCCACCGAGCCAGATCCCGAGCACGCCGCCGAACGCCATCCCGACCGAGTAGATCCCGAGCGCAAAGGCGCGGCGTTTGCCCCGGAAGAACTCGGCGAGCAACGCCTGCGCCGCCGGCCCGTAGCCCGCCTCCCCCACGCCCACCAGCGAGCGGCACGCGAGGAGTTGCCAGAAGCGGCTCACCGTCGCCCCCAGCGCCGTGAATGCGCTCCACAGCCCCACACCGAACGCGATCACGGCGCGTCGGGACTTCAAGTCCCCGAGCACGCCGAGCGGCAGCGCGGCCAGCGACAGGACGATCACGTAGGCGGACCCGAGCCAGCCGAGCTGTTGATCCGACAGGACGAGCTCCCGCTTGATCGGCTCGAACAGGGCGAAGACGACGTTCCGGTCGGTGTAGTTGAGGAGATTGATGAGCGTCAGGAGTCCCAGAGCGTACGCGGCGTACGCCCGGGACGTGCCCACGGGAGGAGGGCCAGCGCGCTCAGGGTCTGCGCCCGACAGTCGTCGCCTCCGCGCGCGCGTCGCGGTCCGCCTTTGCCTCCTGGTACGCCTCGGTGAGCTGCCGCATCATCTCCTCGCGCCGGTCGTACAGCCGCCGGAGCCGGCGCTTCTTCCGTTTCGCCAGCGCGTACGCCGCGAGGATGGGGAAGCCCACGGTGTTGTCGAGGTAGCACACTACGGTTCCCGGCAGCTTGTCGGGATCCACCTTCCCCCAGCTCACGGCTTCCGCCGGCGTCGCCCCGGACAGGCCGCCGGTATCGACGCGCGCGTCGGTCATCTGGAGGTAGTAGTCGTGTCCCTTTTCGCTGATGCCCAGCACCTCCTGAATCTGCGGCTCCGTCTGCAGCACGAAGTTCTTCGGGCTGCCGCCGCCGATGATCAGGATACCGCTCTTGCCGCCGTGGGTCTTGGCGTCGAACACGATCGCCGACGTCTCGTTCACGTCCGCGCTGGGGTCGAACCGCAGCTGCGACCCGGTGAGCGCCTGCTCGGCCACGTTCATCCCGATGGACGAGTCCCCCGGAGACGACGTGTAGATCGGCACGGCACACTGGTGCGCCACGCCGAGCACCGACTTCCGCGAGATCCCCAGCGCTTTCTCGCGCTCGAGGATGTAGCCGCCCAACAGATAGTGATACTCCGCCGTGCTCATGGGACGCTGGAACTCAGGGCGCGCCGACACTTCGCGGATGTAGGCGTCGGTCGACAGCAGCACCTCGTAGTCGAAAAAGATGTCGTAGATGCGCACGACGCCTTCCTCGCGCAGCTCCACGTCGTCTGCGAACGGCGTCCCCCGGTGCATCGTCAGGCCCAACCCGAAGTGGGCGTCGTGGTACAGGTTCGCCCCGGTCGAGACGATCCAGTCGATGAACCCCGCCTCGAGCAGCGGGATGATGGTCGACATGCCGAGGCCCGCGGGCGTCATGGCGCCGGTGAGGCTCATACCGACCGTGACGTCGTCTTCGAGCATCAGCTCCGTGAACAGGCGGCACCCTTCGGCCAGGCGCCCCGAGTTGTACGCGAGGAACGCATTGTCCACCAGCTCGGGGACCGTCTCCCGGCCGGTGATGGGCTTCGGATCGATGCGCTGGCCGCGCAAGAAGTCTTTGCGTGTGGTCATGGCACCTCCGCGTCACGCCGGCTCTCGACCGGAAGGGCTTTGCTGCGGCGCTCCCGTGCCTCCCGTACGGTTGCGACGGCGTCTCGCGGGCTGTCGGTGACCGTGAAGAGCCGGAGATCGGTGGTGGCGATCTTGCCCTCCCCGGCCACGCGCTCCCGCAGCCACTCCGCGAGGCCGGCCCAGTATTCCTCACCGAACAGGATCACGGGGAAGTGCTTCACCTTCCCGGTCTGAATCAGCGTGAGCGCCTCGAACAGCTCGTCCATCGTCCCGTAACCTCCGGGGAAGACGATGAACGCGGTCGAGTATTTGACGAACATCGTCTTGCGCACGAAAAAGTAGCGGAAGTTGATGGCGCGCTCGACGTAAGGATTGAGCCCCTGCTCGAACGGCAGCTCGATGTTGCAGCCGATGGACAGGCCGTTTCCCTCCTGCGCCCCGCGGTTCGCGGCCTCCATGATCCCGGGGCCGCCGCCCGTGATGATGGGGAACCCTTCCTCCGCCAGCATGCGCGCGGTTTCCACGGCCTTCTCGTAGTAGGGGTCGCCCGGCGGCGTGCGCGCCGATCCGAACACCGTGACGGCGTTGTACACGTCGGACAGGGTGTCGAACCCTTCGACGAACTCCCCCATGATCCGCAGGACCCGCCACGAATCCGTCTTGACGAACCCCCGCCGCTCGCGGGGACCCTGGGCGAGGAGGCGTTCGTCCTCAGTGACCGGTGTGCGTTGCGAGCCGCTCGAGCGCTGAGACATGGTCGTCCTGCAGGTTATAGAAGTAAGGAGAGAGACGGACGTGTCCCGGTCGGGCATCCGCGATGATCCGGCCGGCGGCGAGATGTCGCACGGCCGCCGCCGGGTCGGCCGCGGGGAGCATTACGATCGCCGATCGCTGCTCCGGGCGGGAAGCCACCTTGGGCCGGAAGCCGTAGTCGCGCGCCCGCGCGATCAGGTCCTCCGTGAGCGCCGCGGTCACCCGACGAATGGCCGGGACGCCGATTTCGTCGATGTAGTCGAGGCCCCCGAGCTGCGCATACACCGCCGCGAGCGCCGGCGTGCCGAGCTCGAAACGCCGGGCGTCGTCGTGCAGCTCGAGCACGCGGGGGTCGAACGCGAACTGGTTCTGGTGACCGAACCAGCCGGCGATCCCGGGAGCGAGTTGCCGTGCGACCTCGTGGCGCACGTACAGCAGCACGATCCCCGGCCCGCCGAGCAGCCACTTGAGCCCGCCCGCGGTGAGAAAATCCACACCTGCCGCTGTCACGTCCACGGGCACTTGTCCCACCGATTGGTAGGCGTCGACCAGGGTCAACGCGCCGCACCGGCGTGCGGCATCCGCCACGCGCTTGATGTCCTGAATGGCCCCGCTCGTGAAGTAGACGTGCGACGTCGCGACGAGCGCGGTCCGGTCATCGAGCGCGCGCTCGATCGCCTCGACGGGCACCGAGACCTGGTCCGGGCTCTCGACCACCACCAGCTCCACGCCGCGGGCCCGCTTCGCGAGCCACTGGTAAGCGACCGTGGGAAAGTCGAGCGACGTGATGACCACCCTGGGGCGGCGCCGGTAGTCCAGGGCCTCCGCCACCGCGGACAGGGCAACCGAAACGCTGGGCGCGAGCGCGATTTCCTCCGGACTCGCGCCGACGATCCTCGCGTAGCGCGTCCGCAGCTCCGTGAGGGCCGCCCACCACACGTCGTACCAGGCGGACGCCCCGCGTGCCTGCCACAAGTCGAAGAACTCCGCGGCGCGGCGACGCGTGCGCTCGCCGAGCGCACCGAGCGAGCAGGTATTCAGATACACGGCGTCCCGGAAGATCGGGAATTCGCTCCGATAGCGGGCGAGCGCGTGAGCCCCGGCGGACGCGCCGGCGTTCAGGCCGCTGGCGAGTGTCATAGGCGGTCAATATACAGGAGGAAAAGCGCGCTGGGCACGCCTCGCGAGTAAATTCACACCCATGAGAGCCGCCGCCGGCTGGCCGACACTCACCGCGCGCCTCGCACTCCGGGCCCTCGTAAACCCGCGGCTCGCGCTCGACCTCGTCCGCCTCACCTGGAGCTTTCGGGCGCGGGACTGGTACCGGCGCCCGCCGTTCCTGCCGCTGCCGCCGCGCGACTACGTGCGCTGGCGCATGTTCACTGCCTACGGCGACGAGGATGCGGTGCCGCCGCTCGAGGACGTGGTCCGCTTCGCTAAGTGGCGACGAGAGACCATGCACCTGTGAAAAAAAACGTCGAGCAACGACGTCGCGCAGAGACGTCGCGCAACACCGTCGAGGTGAAACGTCGAGCGATCGCGCTGGGGTTCGACGCGGTCGGGATAGCCCCGCTCGAGGCGAACGCGCACGCCCGCGAGCTCGATCAGTGGCTCAGCGCCGGATATGCGGGCACCATGACATACCTGCATCGCCAAGCGGAGAAGCGAAAGGACCCCGCCCGCATCATGCCCGACGCGCGGGTCGCAGTCGTCACCCTCACCAATTACTTCCACGGCTCGACTGACCCCGGGCGCCAGCCCGGGGAACAGGCAGGTCGGGTTGCCCAGTATGCGTGGTCCGCCGACTACCACCGCGTACTCGGCCGCCGTCTGGAGCGGCTGGCCACCGCGGTTCGCGAGATCGCTCCCGGCGCGAAAGCCCGTTGCTACGTCGACGCTGGACCAGTCCCCGAGCGGGAGCTGGCGCAGCGCGCCGGGCTCGGCTGGATCGGCAAGAACATGATGCTGATCGATCCGGACCGGGGCTCGTTCACGTTCATCGGCGTCGTGCTGACCGACGCCGCGCTCGCCGCCGATCTGCCGTTCGAGGCGGACCGGTGCGGTACCTGCCGCGCCTGTCTGGACGCGTGTCCGACGAGCGCATTCGTCGCACCGCACGTGCTCGACGCGCGGCGCTGCATCTCGTACCTGACCATCGAGCACACCGCCGAGTTCCACGACGCGGAGCAGCGGCTCGTGGGCGAGTGGCTGTTCGGGTGTGACGTGTGCCAGGACGTCTGCCCGTGGAACGTGAAGTTCGCGCGCCCCACGCGCGACGCCGAGCTCGGCGTGCGCCCCGAGATCGCAGAACCGGATCTCACGGCGCTGCTCGACGGGAAGCCGGATTCGTTTCACCGTCGCTTCGGCGACACGCCGTTCGAGCGCCCCGGGGTCGCCGGGATGCGCCGCAACGCCACCGCGGTGCTCGCCAACCACCGCCGGGCGCCTCCATGATCGAGGTTCCCGCGCCGCAGCGCGCGCAGGCCGCCGCGATTCAGCACCGGCTCAGTGAGGGGCTCGGCAGGATCGACCCGCACCATCGGTTGCTCGGACGGCCCGTCGACTACCGCATCATCGACGGCACGACGCTCGAAATCACCTACCGCGACGTGCCGGGGATCGCCGACGCGGAGGTTTTGGGCGTCAAGCGCCTGATCGGCGTGGACTGCTTCTGCACGGTCGCCCCCCAGACCGCGGAAACCGTGCTCGTGCGGTTCGTCGTCTCCCTCAAGTAGCCGTCGTCAGCCGGATCACAGGAAGCTCGGGAGGGTTGCCCCACCGCGGGATCCACGCGCTGCCGACGCCCGCCGAGACATACAGCCAGCACTCCCCCACGCGCTTCAGCCCATGCAGATACGTCCGGCCGAACTGCGACGGCGCGGTGATCGGGCCGAGGAACGGCAGGTGCGCCTGGCCGTTGTGGGTGTGCCCCGCCAGCATCACGTCCACCCGCAGGCCCGGGGGCAGGTACTCGATGAGATCGGGATTGTGCGAAATGAGCACACGCGGCACGTCCGGCGCCACACCGGAGAACGCCTCGTCGAGCCGGACGGCTCCGTGGGTGAAGTCGTCCACTCCGCCCACCGCCAAGACCCCTGCTCCGCGACGGATGAGCCGGTGCCTGTTGTGTAGTAGCGTCGCGCCGCTGCACTCGACCGCGGCCCCGACCTGGTCAGGGTCCACCCAGTGGTCATGGTTCCCGAGCACGGCCACCACGCCGTCACGCCCGTGGAAGCGTGCCAGGATCCGCTCAAGGCCGACCATGTCGCTGCGGGCGTGGCTGACGAAGTCGCCGCCCAGCACCACGAGATCGGTGTCGAGCTCCCGCACCCGGTCCGCCATGCGCTCGAGCCACCACGCGGGCACGGCGGGACCGTGGTGTAAATCGGTGACCAGCGCCAGGCGGTAGCCCAGGAGCCCGGGGGGGAGGCCCGTCACGGGGACCGCGATGTCCGGTGTCTCGAGCCGGGCGCGATCCCAGCGCATCAACGGACGCGCCAGCCGCTCGGCCACCCATCCGAGTGGTCGCTTCGTGTAGCGCTCGAACAGCGGCGGGCGCCGCTCCCGCGCGGGCGGGTAGCGGCGGGGATGGAGGAACAGCCCGATCACTTCGCCGCGATGTGCGCGACGACGTCGTACATGAATTGCACCCCGAACGCGAGATCGTCGAGGCTCACTCGCTCATCGTTGCCATGCACGCCGCGGGACTCGGCCTGACTCAGCGGGAACGGCGACAGACCGTAGCTCACGATACCCAGGCGCCGGAAATAGTGACTGTCGGTGAAGCCGGTGAGCGGCGGCGTGGTGACGAGCGCGTCCGGCGTGCGCTCGCGTGCCGCGGCGACGATGGCGCGAAACAGCTCCGTCTCGGTCGGGCTCTCGGTGGCGGGCCAGTTCGGCCCTTGTGGGGTGATCTCGACGCTCGAGTCACCCACGACCCGCACCAGCTCGGCGAGGAAGGCCTGCGGGTCCTGGCCCGGCAGGAGGCGCACGTCGAGGGCGGCGCGCGCCAGGGGCGGGATGACGTTCGTCTTGTCGCTGCCCTGCAGGCCGGTGATCGAAATGGTGTTGCGGAGCAACGCGTTGTACGTGAGGTCGCCGGTGAGGAAGCGAACCGCGGCGGTGTCGCGCAGCGCCGCGCGTACATCCGCCAACGCGTCACGCCGTGCGGGGTCCGTCTCGATGGTGGACAGATCGCGGAAATACCGCTCCACCGCGGGCGTCACGACCAGCGGCGTCTGATAGGCGGCGACGCGCGACAAGGCTCGTACCAACCGATGGACGGGGTTGTCCGGCGTGGGGCGCGACCCGTGGCCCGGGGTACCGTGCGCAGTCAGGTTCAACCAGAAGGGGGACTTCTCCGTCGTACCCACCCCGTAGTACTCGACCCGCCCGCTGCCATCCGTGCGGATCGTGCCGCCCTCGTTGAGGAGGAATTCGGCGTCCTGCACCAGGTCGCGGTGCTGCTCGACGAACCAGCCCGCACCCACGCCGCCGCCGATCTCTTCGTCGGCCGTCGAGAGGAAGATCACATCACGCTTGAGCGGCACAGCGGCGCGCTTGAGCGTGAGCACGGTCATGAGCTGCGCGATCGCTTCGCCCTTCATGTCGAGCGCCCCGCGTCCCCACACGTACCCGTCCTGCACGGCGCCGGAGAACGGGTCGACCTTCCAGTACTCCGGGCTCGCAAGCACGACGTCCATGTGGTTGAGCAGAATGAGCGGCCGCGCGCTGCCCTCTCCTTTGAGTCGGGCATAGAGGTTCGCTTTCCCGGGTCGGGGCTCGAACACTTGTGCGTCGATCCCTTCACGCGCGAGCACGGCCTTCAGCCAGGTTGCCGTCTTGAGCTCGTTGCCCGGCGGATTGGTAGTGTTGATCGCGACGTATTGCGACAACAGCGCCGCCGCTTCCTTGCCCACGGCACGCCACTGGGCGTCCGTGCGGGGCACGTCCGGCTCAGCCAGCCGGGGGGGCAAGAGCACGGGTTGCGAGGAGGGGCCCATCAGGCCGGGTTGGGGAGGCGGCGCGGCGCGCGGTGGACGCGCGCAGGAGACTGCTAAGCTCAGCGCCAGGAGCCAAACGAAGCGCAAACGACCTCCGGACGGGAACGGGGAACCGCAAGCTACGAGACTGCGGCGCGCGGGGGGAGCCCCCCGCCCCCCCGCCCCCCCCCGCTCCCCCGCTCCCTGGCCGGAACTCAGTGCACGGAAATGGTCGCCTGGCCCGTTTTGCCTTCGCTCGTCGCCTGCAGCAGCGCGTTTCCCACCCGCCGCGCGCGT
>Ga0075423_10000043_pt1 | contig 63705 bp, 61 predicted proteins | sample SoiMethybrSBSTD2_FD_80114 | JGI IMG/M metagenome (GOLD analysis project Ga0075423, IMG submission 80114) | Bulk soil microbial communities from a Populus tree surrounding site in Tennessee, USA - Soil MetaG P. TD hybrid SBSTD2 | ecosystem: Environmental > Terrestrial > Soil > Tree plantation... | reverse complement strand
TCAGCAGCACTTATGAAGAGTTACGCCGGCTGGCTTCCTGTGTAAGGCGTGGTGACCCCAGCGCCACTCTCAACCCTACCGCTCTCGTGAATGAGGCTTGGCTGAAGATGGCGAATTCGCCAGGTCTGACAACAGCCTCCCGTCTTCATTTCAAGCGCATTGCCGCTCGCGCCATGCGCCAATTGCTGATCGAGTCAGCCCGGCGCCGCAACGCGCACAAACGTGGCGGGGGAGAGGCGGTCACCATCGCCTTGGAAGATTCAGCCGAGAACGCGACTGCGTGTAGCGATGACCTGCTGGCCCTCGATACCGCCTTGGCCCAACTCGCTCGTTTGAACCCGCGCCAGGCCATGATTGTGGAAACCCGTTTCTTCGGAGGTCTTGAAGTCGCTGAGGCAGCCAAGCTGTTTGACATTTCAGAAGCCACAGTTCTCCGCGACTGGCGGGCGGCGAAGGCCTGGTTGGCGCACGAACTGCGCCGGGCAAGTTGAGTTCTGCCCGGTTTAAGAATCCCCAACACCGACAGCGCAGAGCGCCATATTAACCGGACTTATTCGAAGCGGCTTTTCCGGTTTTGGGTGGGATGAATGGACAGCACGCGTTGGGACAGAATCCAGGGCTTGTTCCACGAGACGGTCGATCTTCCTGAACCTGAACAACGGACCTTTTTAAAGGCTGCATGCGGCGACGATGCCGCCCTTATGGCCGATGTCCTGGCCATGCTGGAGGAAGATGCCAAAGACGCCTCTCTGCTGAATCGTGATAGAGCGCAGGTTGCAAATCAACTCCTTGTCGAAACTGCTTCGGTTCCGGCCTCCCAACAACTCGGTCCCTACTGCTTGAAGCACGTGCTCGGCGAAGGCGGTATGGCCGTCGTCTACCTTGCTGAACGGCCTGATCTCGGAAGCCTGGTTGCTGTGAAAGTGCTGCGTGATGCCTGGCTCTCTCCGGCCCGCCGTGACCGCTTTGCCACTGAGCAGAGAACGCTGGCGCAGCTCAGCCATCCTTCAATCGCCCGTCTCTACGACGCCGATACGCTCCCCGATGGAACTCCCTGGTTTGTAATGGAGTACATCGATGGCGTCCCACTCACGGACTATTGCAGCCAGCACAGGTGCTCGATCGAGGAGCGCCTGAAATTGTTCCGCGCCGTTTGTGAAGCCGTGCAGTATGCGCACGGCCACGCCGTCATTCATCGCGATCTCAAGCCTTCGAACATCCTAGTGAGAATCGATGGATCCGTGAGTTTGCTGGATTTCGGTATCGCGAAGCAGCTTGAAACTGTCGATGCCTCTGTAGAGCAAACCCGGACGGGCCTGCGGCTCATGACACCTGCCTACGCAGCGCCCGAGCAGATCCGCGGCGACCGAGTTGGGGTCCACACCGATGTCTACTCGCTTGGTGTGATTCTCTTCGAATTGCTCGCTGGCCAGCTTCCTTTTGATCTTTCAAACCTCACCCCGGCCGAGGCTGCCACCATCATCGCAGACCACCAACCCGGGAAGCCTTCGGCGGCTGCAAAACGACTAGCGCAGCAAAATAAAAACCTGCGATTTCCCCTGGCCAGCAAGACCGCCTGGGCTGATCTCGACGTGCTTTGCCTGACCGCGATGCACAAAGATCCGCAACGGCGATACCGCTCCGTTGAAGCACTGATGCGGGACGTCGATCACTACTTGAAAGGCGAGCCTCTCGAGGCGAGGGCCGACACCCTGACCTATACGCTGCGCAAGTTCGTAAGACGCAACCAGCGCACCGTAGCCATCACAGCAATGATTTTTGCAGTTGTGGTCGGGCTCGTAGTTTTCTTCACAGTGCGCTTAGCCAGGGCGCGCAACGAGGCGCTTGCGGAAGCGGCTCGAACCCAGCGCATCCAGCAGTTCATGATGAATTTGTTCCAGGGCGGAGATGAAGCCGTCGGCCCGGCCGATTCCATGCGCGTGGTCACGCTCGTTGAACGTGGTGTCCAGGAGGCCAAGACCCTCACCAGTGATCCCAAAGTACAAGCTGAGCTCTACCAGAATCTGGGAAGTATCTACCAGAAACTTGGCAAATATGATCAAGCCGACACGTTGCTGCACAACTCTCTCGAGCAGCGCAAATCGCTGTTCGGCGCCAATAGTCCTGAAGTAGCGGAGACTCTTGTAGCAATCGCTATGCTGCGCGATGAGCAGGCGCAGTTCGAGGACGCAGAACGCTTTGTCCGTCAGGGTCTCGATATGACTCGACGGAAGCTGCCCCCAAACCATCCCGCTGTTGCGAGGGCAACCGCAAGCCTCGGGCGAGTTTTAGAAGATCGCGGTGCTTACGAGCCGGCGATAGAAGTGCTGGAGGAGGCGGTACGCCTTGAGTCTGCCCCCGGCGGGTCGATCAATGACCTCGCCGAAACTCTTACTACCCTGGCCAACTGCCATTTCTACGTCGGACATTATTCCGTATCGGAATCCCTGAACCAGCGCGTTTTGGCAATGGACCGCCAGCTCTACGGCGAGCGCCATCCCCACATTGCCGACGATCTCATTAACCTTGGTGCCATTCAGTACGAGCAGGGGCACTTTGCCGAAGCTGAACGCTTCGACCGCCAGGCGCTGGCCATCACGCGCTCGTTCTACGGCAACGATCACCCCGAAACTGCGTCGCAGATCACCATCCTGGCACGCGCCCTCATACCCCAGCACAAGCTCGATGAGGCTTCGGCCCGATTGAAAGAATCACTCGGGATCCAGCGTCATGCGTACGGAGGCTCCCACCCCCGCATCGCGTCAACGCTTAATGAGCTGGGCAAGGTGGCTCAACAACAAGGAAAATTGAACGACGCCGAGGCAGATTTCAATCAAGCCGCGAAGATTTATCGTGCGGCCTACGCCGGGAAGCATTACTACATCGGCATCGCGCTCTCTAACCTCGCTGCAGTCTATGCGGAAAACAAGCAGTATGACCGTGCGGAGCGCCTCTTCCACGAAGTGCTTCAGCTCTATGGGCAGACGCTTTCGCCCGGCCACCAATTGGTGGGGATCGCCAAGGTCAGATTGGGACGGGCGCTCGTGCAGCAGCACCGCTATGCCGACGCTGAGATTGAGAGTCTCGCTGGTTATGAGATTCTGATGAAACAGAGTACCCCACCAGGCAATTGGCTGCAGAATGCGCGTACCGATTTGGCCGCGATTTACGAAGCTCTGAAGCAACCCGAAAAGGCTGCTCGTTTTCGTGCTGAATTAGCCAAGGCAAACGAGCCCACTACTTCCAAGAGCAATTAGTTTGTCTCAGGCGGACGACGTTTCTTCGGCGCTATCGAAAGGTTGGTTGGGTTAAGCACGCCCTCCGTCGTGATGCGCCGCGCTTTGCAGATCTCTGCGGCAATCCTCGCCCCTGCTTCTTCGGGGCGTACTGGTTCGTCGGCCGACATGACCGAGCTGGCAGCCAAGGTGAAAAGCAGGGCATCTTCCTGCTTATCGAAATAAAGAACCACCTGACTCGCTGCCATGTATGTACCTCCCCGTATCAATCCAGAGAATCATAGGACGATCGCGTACTCACTTGGAGATACTCTCTTGATGCCTGTCGATCAAAAAGGCCCGATTTGAAATCAGTCGTTTAAAAGGGAAATACAGGAATTTCTGTACGGCGCTTAACAGAAGAATTGCGCGATTCACGCTCCGCCCTCCAACCACACCGGCCGATCTGCCCTCAAAGTGACATAGCTGTGTGCAATCCGTTCTCGGGGAAGGACCGCCATGAAGCAAATATCTCTGATATGCGTCTTAGTCATAGGTGGGGCCACGGCGGTGCTTGCTCAAACCACAATGACGAACAAGGGCCAGAACTCAGGGCAGGATCTGGTTGCATGGACGCCGATGCAGACTCCCAAGCCGATCCCTGCTGCCCCTGGGAAAGCTCCCGCCACACCCGAACCCGCACCAGAGACTCCTCCAGTCGACCGCCCCACATCCGCCCAGCCGTCTCAGCCCAACGAGCCGACCGGCTCACAGGGCCAGAGTCCGGGAGAACAGGCCCAGCCTGCAGCCCAAACGTTCACCGGGACTATCAGCAAAGAAGCAGACTCGTACGTCCTGAAGGTGTCAGACACAAGCTCCTATAAACTCGACGACCAGGATCGGGCAAGACAGTATGAAGGCCAGAGAGTACGCGTCATCGGCAGGTTGGATATGGGCAGTAATCTGATCAAGGTGCAAAGAATCGAGCCTCTCTCGTAGCCCCATTCTCGACAGTACTGTGTGTGGGCGGGCGCAGGTAGTGCAGTGTTTGCGTTCTTTGTGCCTTCCTTTTCGACCTTCCGCGGTTACGACGTTCCTCTTCGTAGCACCAGAACTCCACGCGCATTGCCGAGCTTTGGAAATGTTACATTCTAAGATTCATGTCAGCTCCTGAATCTCGCTTCGTGAAGGCGTGCCGGGGCGAGCCCGTCGATCGCACACCAGTGTGGTTCATGCGCCAGGCCGGCCGCTACATGCCGGAATATCGAGCCGTTCGCAACGCGCATTCCCTGATCGAGATTTGCAAACATCCTGAACTCGCCGCCGAAGTCACGATCGCCGCCGCGGAAATCTTGAAAGTGGATGCCGCCATCATCTTTGCCGACCTGCTCCTTCCACTCGAAGTTATGGGCTTGCGGTTTCATTTTTCATCCGGAGAGGCACCCACGATCGAGCGACCGCTTCGTGACCAGCAGGACATTTCCGCCCTGCGCACTGACCGCGCATCCGAGTTGGGCTATGTCGCTGAAACCGTACGTCAGGTCTGCAAACACTTCGGTACGCGCCTGCCCGTAATCGGATTCTGTGGGGCACCATTCACGCTGGCCAGCTACATGATCGAAGGCGGTGGCGCTCGCAACTACGTCCATACGAAAAAGATGATGTACTGTGCACCTTCCGCCTGGCACGAACTGATGCAGAAGCTGGTGACTGTTTTAAGTGAATATGCCGCGCAGCAGGTGCGTGCAGGTGCAGATGTGGTGCAGATTTTTGATAGCTGGGTAGGATGTCTGAGCGTCGACGATTATCGACGATACGTCTTGCCGAGCGCGGCCAAATTGATAAAGGCTGTGCAAAGCAATGGCGTACCGGTTATTTACTTTGGCACCGACACAGCCACTTTGTTGAAATCGATGAAAGAGACCGGAGCAGAGGTCATCGGACTAGACTGGCGTATTGCTCTAGACGAAGGTTGGACCAAGATCGGTTCGGGCGCTGTTCAGGGAAACCTTGATCCGGTTCTGCTGTTTGCGCCCTGGAAAGAGCTGAAGAAAGGTGCGGAGGAAATTCTGCAACGAGCCGGCGGCCAACCCGGTCATATTTTCAATCTTGGCCACGGAATTCTGCCCGAAACTCCGGTCGACAATGTGAAAGCACTAGTTCAGTTCGTGCAAGCGCAACGTACGGCCAAATCGGGCGGACAACAACCGATGTAGGGCGAGTGTCCTCGCTGTGCTCCGTTAGGAAATGTCGGCTCCTGGCAAAACCGCAGTTCTTCTTCTTGCTCACGGCAGTCCCGATTCCGTAGACGAAATCCCCGAATTCTTGCGCAACGTAACTAGTGGACGAACTGTTTCCCCCGAAGTAGTCAACGAAGTGAAGCATCGTTACGGACTTATCGGTCGCTCACCACTCACAGAACTTACCTTGCAACAGGGCGATCTGCTCCGGCGAGAACTGAACCTCCCCGTGTACGTGGGGATGCGGAACTGGAAGCCTTTCATCGCTGACACGCTCCGCCGCATTCGCGAAGACCATGTCAAGCGCCTAATTGCAATCTGCCTTGCGCCCCAGAACTCGCGTACCAGCGTAGGTCTATACCGGGCCGCCCTTAACACCGGGGATGCGCAAGCCTTCGCAATCTACTTCGTTGAATCATGGCACAACCATCCCTTGCTCATAAACGCCTTTGCCGAAAAGCTTCGCACGGGGTGGGAATCTGCTTGCCGGGACTTGGGAGCTCAGCTGCCAGTGATCTTTACAGCTCACAGCGTCCCTGTCTACACCATCGAAAAAGGAAGAGATCCTTACGAGCGCCAAGCGAAGGAGACAGCTGCGCTGGTTGCACGTGAAGTCTCCGTTCCACCGGAGAATTGGACGTTGGCTTTTCAAAGCCAAGGTTTCTCCGGAACAACATGGCTGGGTCCCACAGTCGAAGACGCCATCCTGGAAGCGCAGGGCAACGCAAATCGCGCTGTCTTTGTCCAGCCCATCGGCTTCCTCTGCGATCACGTAGAAGTGCTCTATGACATTGATATAGGCTTTCGCCATTTTGCGGAGCAACATGGCATGCGTCTCTGGCGCGCTGAGTCGCTCAATGATTCGCCGCTGCTGACCGCAGCCCTGGCCGACTTGGTGAGATCGCGATTATGAAATTTCTGCTTCTTACCTGGTTGATGGATGCCTGGCAGGAAACGGGTCCCTGGCGGCTGGTAGCTGCGCGATTATGGTAGTCCCAATGCCGTTACGCTGTGAGTCGATCTCCAACGTGCCGCCGAGCTGACGCAGCCTTTCGCGCATCCCTGCTATCCCGACTCCAGCCTTGCCGCCCGCTTCTATCATCAATCTCTTCTCCGGCGGTATACCTTTGCCCTTATCCTCTATTTCAACTCGCACCGCACTATCAAATCGAGACATACGGATGGCAGCCACCGGGCTCCCTGAATGACGATGAATGTTGGTCAAAGATTCCTGCACCACCCGGAAAATAGCCGTCTCCTGTTCCACTGAGAGCCTGCCGAAATCAGCAGGAATTTCCAGGTCCACTTTGATCTTGCTACGCTCACCAAATCCATCGAGGTACAAACGGAGAGCAGACGCCAGCCCCACTTCGTCCAATAGTGGCGGGTGAAGCAAATGAGAAAGGGTCCGTACTTCCTGAGATAATTCGCGCACCAACCCAAGACTCTCCTTTGCCAACTCCACTGCACTAGCGCCGCCATTGCCATCTTGGGCTAAGACACTCAGGTTCATGCTCAATCCTGCAAGCATCTGCCCCGCACTATCATGTAGCTCCCGAGCGATGTGCCGTCGCTCTTCATCCTGCACCTGCAATAGCCGCCCGGAGAGCACCCGCAGACTCTCTTGCACGCGCTTTCGCTCGGTAATATCGCGGATAGCGCTCGTGACCAGCGTCCCTTCCGGTGTTTCCAGAGGGCTGAGGCTGATCTCGACAGGAAATTCGTGCCCATCCTTGCGCAGGCCATACAATTCCAACCCCGCTCCCATCGGCCGCACTCGTGGTTCCCCGAAAAAATGCCTTCGGTGTCCTGGATGCACCCCGCGGAAGCGCTCCGGCACCAGCATCTCGATTTCCTGCCCCAACAATTCCTGCCGCCGATAACCAAATAATTGCTCTGCTTGGGCGTTGACCAGGAGAATCTTGCCTTCTTGATTGACGACCACCATCGCGTCCGGCGCCGCCTCCAACAGACCGCGGAAGCGCCGTTCACTGGCGTCGAGCTTCAATTTCTGTGTAGACAAACGCCGATCCACCGCCGACGTCAACACGGCAAAACCCAGAACTAGTAGAGTGACCGCGCTGACGCCCGTGATACCCAACGTCGAGGTGCTCACGGCATTAGTCGTATCGGGGACAATATTTGTAGGCGTGAACTGCGCCGCGGCCATCCCCGTGTAGTGCATGACAGGAATCGCCGCGCCCATCACGATGGCAGAGCCCGCCTTCCATCCCACGGACGCTCTGGCCTCTTCGCGAAAATGAAACGTAAGCCATATCGCAATCAACGAAATTACAATCGCGAGCACGACTGACAGCGTCAGCAGTGATGGTTTGTACATACACATCGCGGGCAGCCGCATTGCCGCCATACCGGTATAGTGCATGGTCGCGATCCCGCCGCCCATGATCGTCGCGCCAGCCAGGGCGCGAGCCCAGCCCATTTTCCTACGGCTGACTACGAACAGCGCCACCGCCGAAGCGAACACCGCAGCCAATAGTGACAGCAATACTGTCGGCCAGTCATAGAGCACCGGTACCGGCAAGCTGAACGCCAGCATCCCGATGTAGTGCATGGACCAGATGCCGATGCCCATTGCTGTGGCGCCGCCTGCAAGCCACGTAATGCGAATTCGACCTCTTGCGGCCGTAGTGCGCCCGGCAAGATCAAGAGCTGCATAGGCAGCACAGATCGCGATCAAAACCGATAACCCAACCAAACGATAGTCGTAAGATCCGGTCATCAATTCAGACATCAATCATCCATGCACACGCGGATTTTGAAGCTGTTCCTCGATGCGGCTCAATTCCGGGAGGATGCCTGGCGACATTAACTTGATATGAAGAAGGAGTAGTCTCTCTAGCCGGTCGTGTTACCAATACGGAAGACGGAGCTCTTACGCTGACAAATGATCTCATAACCAAAAACCTTTAGCAAAGCAGAGTTCAGGGAAAATGCGTCGCGATTTGAGATTGGGAAAATGCCTGCAAACCAGTCTGAAGAGTCGCCCGGGTCGCCACCCGATCCGGCAATGTCCTTGTATTTCTCTCCTGCAAGGTCAGCGCCCAACCTTCGCGGGACGATACCATGTTCTGTCGGAAGAAGAACAGTGATATGGACGGCAGGGCTCTACGCCTAAGAAACTGATGAAAAGAATTGCCATTGTCGGCGGCGGTATCTCGGGACTCTCCGCAGCCTATGTTCTTGAGCAGCACCGGCGTGCCGGCGCGCCGCTCGAATATGTGCTCTATGAATCGAGCCCCTGTTTGGGCGGCGTCTTGCGAACTGAGCACGTGGAGGGCTGCCTTGTCGAGGCTGGTCCCGACTCATTTCTTACCGAAAAGTCCTGGGCCGCCGACCTGTGCCGCGAACTCGGGATCGGCGATCAACTCATCGGCTCGAATGACGCGGATCGCCGAACATACATCCTGACCAGAGCCCGATTGGTTCCAATGCCTGACGGTCTTCTCTTCATGGTGCCCACCAGGTTTCTGTCATCGGCGCTCTCGCCCCTGTTTTCTTTGTCCACGAAACTTCGAATCCTGCGTGAATGGTTTCATCCGCCGAGAAACTCTGCTGCTGACGAATCAGTCGCCGCGCTCGTCGAGCGCCACTATGGCGTTGAGATGGTAGAGCGCCTTGCCGATGCTCTGCTTGCCGGTGTATATGGCGGTGAAGCGTCACGGCTCAGCCTACGTGCAGTTCTGCCCCGCTTTGCAGAGATGGAATCCAAATACGGAAGTCTGGGGCGTGCAATGATCGAGACTTACCGCAAACGAGCCAACAAGGCAAACCCGCCCCTTTTCACCTCGTTAAGAGACGGCATGCAGCAGATGTCCGGCGAAATCGCCGCGCAATTGCCTGCTGTATCGCTGCACTTGAGTACTCCGGCACTAGCGCTGCATTACCAGGAAAAGTGCTGGTCAGTTGTGGCGGCTGCCGAAGCCAAACGCTTTGACGGCGTGATACTGGCGATGCAAGCGCCGGTTGCCGGCAAGCTGCTCCGGGAGACGAGGTATGAACTCGCTTCGGAGCTCAGCGCAATCCCGTACAGTTCTTCAGTGATCGCGGCTCTCGCTTTTGACGAGAAAGTCCGCGCGGCATTGCCGCCGGGTTTCGGTTTCCTGGTGCCACGGAGTGAAGGTAAGCGCCTTCTCGCAGTCACGTTTGTACACAATAAGTTTTCTCATCGCGCGCCTGAGAATCGTGCCCTGCTTCGCTGCTTCCTCGGTGGAAGTCGCGACGAGCACGTCATCGAGCTGAGCGAAGAAGAGATTGTCTGGATCGTCCGGCAAGAACTCCGCCAGATTCTTGCTCTCACTGCCGACCCCCTCTTCACGCGAGTGTACAAATGGAAGCACGCCATGGCTCAGTACAACGTCGGACATCTCGAACGCCTGGATCGAATCGAACAACTGCGCTGTAGGTTGCCGGGCCTTGCTTTATGCGGCAACGCCTACCGTGGCATCGGCGTGCCGGATTGCGTGCGATCAGGCAAAGAAGCCGCAGAGTCGGTAATGTCGTTCGTATTGCCAGATTCACGGACGTAAGCACCTCTCATCCAAGGAACTCTCGTAACTAGCCTTCCGCGGCCACAACACTCAGGCTGATCACGGGTTTGTACAATGTTGATCGGAGGCGTGGATGAAAGCGCTTGTAACCTGTTTGGCGGTGATCTGCTGGGCGCTCTTCCCGCTCAGGGCTCACACTCAGAAACCGGACGAGACGTCCGGCATGGCTATGCCCGCATACAACTCGCATGACCACGACATACCCACTATGGGCAGCGACGGCAGCGCACATGCCATGCACTCCATGGAAGAGCGCCACCTGGATATGGGCCCACACATGAAAATGACGAGCCTGCGGGAACTGCAACCGGGTGATCAGGAAAAGGCCGATCAGATCGTGCAAGCGGCGCGAAAAACGGCGGAAGAGTACGCGAACTACAAGACCGCCCTTGCCGATGGTTACAAGATTTTTCTGCCTAATCTGCCGCAGAAGCAGTATCACTTCACAAATTATTGGTATGCCTTTCAGGCGGGAACGCAGGTCAACCCCGAGCATCCAACGTCACTGCTGTATGAAAAACACGGGGACGACTACAAGTTGATTGGTGTGATGTACACCGCGCCCAAATACGCCAGCGAGGACCAGCTTGACGAACGCATTCCGCTGAGCATTGCCCAATGGCATGCACACGTAAACTTGTGTGTTCCGCCCGCGGACAAAAAGCGAGAAGCCTGGGGTTCAAACGCCAAGTTCGGTCTTGCGGGATCGATTTCCACGAGAACAGAATGTGAGTCCGCCGGCGGGAGATTCATCCCGCAGATCTTCGGCTGGATGGTGCACGTCTATCCTTTTGAGCACGACCGGGCGAGTATCTGGTCAGTAGAGCGCCAGGCTCGAGGGCACATGGATTAGCCTCGCCCCTCGGTACGAAAGCAGGCATGCTTCGCCGTAGGATGCTGAACCATCCGAAACACCAATCGGTCACTCACCAAGAAGTTCGCAGTCGAACAAGTTGCAATCGCCAAGATGTTAGCCGGTAAATACGGCATATGCGCTCCCGCCACCAACAGCTTCATCATTACCAGATTACCCAGAATCGACAGGACGCCATTCGTTGCGTTAAAGGCAATGAAGCGCGTGGCTACCGCCTGCGTTCGCCGATCGGTCCACGTATACCTTTCATGCCAGATGAAATTGTGGATTACCGCCGCTTCGACTCCCACCGCGCTGGCAAGCAGGTAACGAACGTGCAGGCCCGCGGTCAGCAGAGTTAATGTGAGTAGTTGCACTCCAATCCCAATCGCTCCCACAAAGTTAAATTTCAGCCAGTGCACGAACGTGTTTGGAGCTTTCATCGCACCCTCTCCAGGCGATACAACCGGCAGGTAGTGCGCGTCGTCGCCAACAGTACTATGAAAGCCATGCCTGCGATTGCGACCGCCCCGCCCACGTCAAACAAGTGAAAACGCCCACCAAAAACCATCGGGTGATAAAGCAATACAACATTCCCGATCGCCAACAGCATGCGTATCTCCGTCGGTCCAAGGCACCAGTAGGAGAGCCGAAACTCGCCCAGCGCGTAAGTCGCAAGATAAGACTGAATTGAAAGCAGCAGGAATGCGGTCAGCAGTCCTATTGAGATGTACGGATGCATGTATCCGGAGATTGCGAGACCACCCAGCAGAGCCACCGCGCCAAAGCTGTCCACCATGTGGTCTACATAGAAGCCGTATCGCGGCCGCTGCCGCCCCCGCACGCGGGCGAGGGTGCCATCGAGGCTGTCGCCCAGCCAGTTCAATGCCAGGAACCCTACAACGGCCAGCAGCCAAAAGCGGTTGCAGCGCGCCAGCCCATAGCTGGTACCCGCCATCAGCTGTGCTGCAAAACCAAGAATCGTCAGATGATCCGGAGTGATCCAATCGGGGGCTCGTTTCGCCATCCAGACCAGGACGCGTTTTTCGACCTTTGCGATCAGGCTTTGCTGTATTCGGAACGCGTCTCGAAATTGCTTCATACCGCCAGCCTCGCTCAAGATCTCTGGATTCGCTTGCTGGTGAAACTCAATCAATGAACTTGCCATACCGTCCTCCCGTTCTCGCAAGCACCTTTTAGACGGAGAGGCTGGACCTGGCAATACTCTGGCGATCAATTGCAGAACAGGAAGAAGTCATCGTCTAAGCGCCAGGAACTAAAGGCCGCGAAGAAAGAGGTAATCTGAAGACGTAGCAAGCACCGAGCGGAAGCCATGCCCTCAACGGGCTTGCGGCACAGCGTCCAGTTCCGCATGGACTCCGTCCACAGGCGAGCCGATATATATATCGGGGTGGATTTTCGTCCTGGCGTGATAGCGTGCGGCGATCTGCTCGGCAAACGCCTTTGCCGACTCGGCGCTCACCAGATTTACTGTGCAGCCTCCAAAACCGCCGCCCGTCATGCGCCCGCCCCAGCAGCCCGGCAGTCCTTCGGCGGACTCGACCATAATGTCCAATTCCTCGCAACTGACCTCATAAAGGTCACGAAGACTCTGGTGTGATTGCCGCATGAGCTCGCCAAAGCCATTCAAATCGCCTGCGGCGAGAGCCACTTCCGCATCCAACACTCGCAGGTTCTCACCGACGATGTGGGCGCAACGTTTGTACACCGCTTCCGGGAGCAGCGACCGGCTCCCTTCCAACTGTTCCACGCTCACGTCCCGCAGAGCGCGAATTTCCGGGTATTTCTTCGAGAGTAATCGTACCCCCTCATCACATTGCTCGCGGCGACGGTTGTACTCACCCGTCGAAAGCTCGTGTCTCACCATGGTGTTGCAAATCACCAGACGTACACTGTCTGGGAACGGCACCAGGCGCCAATCCAGCGATCGGCAGTCGAGTAGCAGCGCGTGCCCTGCCTTGCCCAGGCAGGAGACAAACTGATCCATAATGCCGACACGCGCGCCAACAAACGCATTCTCCGCCTTCTGACACAACTTGGCGATCTCCGGTAAGGGGAGCGATTCTTCGTTCAAACTTAGAAAGGCCAGCGCACTGGCGACTTCCAGAGCAGCCGATGAGCTCAGGCCGGCGCCGATAGGGACCTCGCCATCCACCAGGATATTTGCCCCACGCAGTGAATATCTCCGCTGTATCAGCATCACTGCCACGCCAAGCACGTAATCACTCCACTGCCCCAGGCCCCGTGCTGGCAATCGCTCCAAGTCGACTTCAAACGGTTCCGGAGCTTGTTGTGACCGAATCATCAACTTGCCATCTGTGCGAGATGAAATGGCTACATGGGTTCGACAGCCGATGGCAGCGGGCATCACAAAGCCGTCGTTGTAATCGGTGTGTTCGCCAATCAGATTGACACGGCCCGGTGCGCTGAACAGTCGCGGCTCTACGCCGAAATACTCCCGAAAGCGCTGCGCCACCTGTGCGGGATGCATTTTCTTGCACGAGCCTTTGTTGATTGTGCCACGAAACTGGTCTCGCGCCAGTTAACATCGAGGGCTTTTCGCGAGTCGTCTCAGCACATGCTGGCCAAGTCGGATGACACCTCGAGTATCGCATCTTGCAACTGCTCGACCGCCCAATGGATATGCTCGTCCGTGATCACGGCGGGTGGAGCGATCAGCAGGTGATCGCCCGATGTCCCATCCACGCAACCCTGCATGGGATAGACTAGTACGCCTCGCTTTGCCGAGGCTGCCGCTACACGTCCGGCGAAATTTTCTTTCGGAGCGAACGGGAGCTTACTCTGCTTATCAGCAACAAATTCCACTCCTCGTAACAACCCAATCCCGCGCCCATCGCCCACCACCTTCAGTTCGCGGAGATTCTCAAGCGCACGGGCCAGGGTTGCAGCGGCAGATTGTTCTCGCTCCGAATCGGCAGCTTCAACGAGCCTTTGCTCCCTCAGATAGCGCAACACCGCTCTTCCACCTGCGAGCGAGATTGGGTGCGCATTGTAAGTGAATCCATGCAAGAACGATCCGGAGCCGGAAGCGATGGCCTCGACCACCCTGCTGCTGGCGATCACAGCACCCAAAGGAGTGTATCCACTCGACAAACCTTTTGCGGTAACCAAAATGTCGGGCGCAATATCCCAATGCTCAACCGCAAAGTTCCTGCCGGTCCGGCCCATCCCAGTCATCACTTCATCCGCGATCAGCAGCACGCCGTCGCGTCGACAAATTTCAGCAATGCTCTGCAGATAGCCAGGCGGCGGCCCAACCGCCCCCAGTGTCGCCCCGCTCACTGGCTCGAAAATGAAAGCTGCCACACTGCCGTTTGCGCTTTCAATGGCACGTTCCAGCTCTGCCGCGTGCTGCTGCCCGCAATTACGACAGCCATCGCTGCAATCAAAACTGCAGCGATAGCAGTAAGGCATTCCCACGTGCGCCCACTCAGGCAACATGGGTGCATAGATTTCCCGCCTGCGTTTGTTCCCGGAAACCGAAAGCGCTCCCAGCGTCGAGCCGTGATAGCTCTGCCCCCGGCTCAAGATCTGGTGACGCTTTTCCTGCCCGGTTTCCACCTGATATTGGCGAGCTAACTTGAGCGCTGTCTCAATCGCTTCCGACCCACCACACGTGAAGTAGACTGACCCACCAGCGAAGTTATCTCCGGCGAATTCCAGCAGCTCCTGCGCGTACTCTTCTGCTACCGGCGTCGTGAATTGGCTGCTGTGAACGAACTCGAGTTGCTTTGCCTGCTGGACCATGGCGGCGACGATTTCCTGGACACCGTGGCCAATGAGATTGACGGCCGCTGATCCTGAAAGATCTAGATATCGCTTTCCGGTCTGATCCCACAGGTACACACCTTCTCCACGAATCGCAGGAGGAAAAGCCTTTCGGAAGGAGCGCCGCAACAGGGCCGGCTGCGCGAAGGCCTTAATTGGAGTGGAATCACCCACGCCCGCGATTATCGAAGGTGCAGGCGAGCGTGTCAAAGGGCGAAGCGCCTGCTCTTTTGGCCGCCCTTTCAGGCAGTGCAGGCTCGCTTGGCTGTCCTCTCGCGGAACCATAAAATGGCTAGCAGATGGATGCGAACTCGCAATCTGCACCGAGGAGCCGCCTCAGAGGTACGGCGGGATTGCTCATGGCCGTCGTGGTCGTAGCGATTCTGCTGATTGCGCTTCCCGCATATCGCTGGTTTTTCTTAATCAGTTTGGGCGTCGGCCTCATCGTTGCATTAATCCTGCATTTCTGGAATAAGCACAAGCCCGTTAAGGCAGAAGATGTCGAAAACAAACGTCCTTTGGGACTCGGATGATCGTTCTATACCTAATTTGCGTTCCGAAATTTGTCCGATCCCGGTCAAGAGCCTATGCGCGTCTTAACACGATTCGTTCGGGCGGCAACCGACGCACGTCAGTTTCCCGTCGCCGGACTTCCTGAGATCGCTTTTTTGGGGCGATCGAACGTAGGCAAGTCCAGCGTAATTAATTCTCTCGTAAGAAATAAGGTTGCCAGAACCGGTTCGACTCCGGGCCGCACGCGATCGATCAACTTCTTCGAACTGCGATGGGCGGGAAATCCTCGTCCGGAACTGATTTTTACTGATCTGCCAGGATATGGTTACGCGCGCGTGTCCAGGGAGGTTTCCGAGGGTTGGTCCGGGTTTGTTGAACCTTACCTGCGGGAACGCTCTTGCCTGGCGCTTAGCCTGGTGCTCGTTGATGTGAATATTCCACCCCAGCCAAGCGACAAGCAGTTGCTGGAGTTTCTGCAGGCAATCGGGCGCCAGTTCCTGATCGTGGCGACCAAAAGCGACCGGCTTTCCGGAAATCACCTTCAGCGCTCACTGCAAACCCTGCAAGGCGAATACGGCGGAGCGCGGGTGCTTCCTTACTCCGCGCGTACAGGCAGCGGACGCGAAGAGCTCTGGAAAGAGATTCGCTGGGCGGCAGAAAGCAACCGCCAGCCGCGGCGGGCTTGAGTTGCGGTAGATATCTGATCGAGTTTCAGCTCGATTTCTTCGGCGGAACCTTCGCTCCCTTCTTGCGTGCTTCCGACAAGCCGATTGCAATCGCCTGCTTACGGCTCTTTACCTTTCCGCCTTTACCGCCTTTGCCGGAGCGAAGCGTGCCGCGCTTTCTGCGCCGCATGGCGCTCTCAACAGTTTTGCTCGCGCCTTTACCATATTTCCGTCGTCGTGAACTGCCCTCTTTGCGTGCCATGGTATCTTCCGCTTTTTAGAGGAGGAACGTTGGTACTAGGTTGTGCGGTCACGGGCAAAGGCAAACACGGTAAGGGCTTGGAAATGCCGTGGCAATTCAAACCTGCTTTCCAGATTACTGGTGCATCGTCCAAATGTTCCAAGGGAAAATACGTAAGATCTCAAACTCGAAGGAGGCTATCTTGAAACTCACGCTTGCGTTCAGCTTCACCTTGATATTCGTAGCCGCGGCCATTGGCCAGCCGGAGGAGGTTCCCAAGAATATCGCCGACAGTATTGGCGGCACGCTTCATTGGAGTGAAGAGCAGTTCGCCGCAGCGGCAGAGGCCATGCCGGAGAACAAGTACTCATTTATTCCGAGCGCCGGCAATTTCGAGGGAGCGCGCTCGTTTGCTGAGCAGGTGAAGCATGTTGCCTGCGCAAACTTTGCCTTCTTCAATGAAATGGAAGGCAAGACTCCGCCGGAGCTCTGCGAGAAAGGCGGGCCGAACCCCGCAAAGAGCAAGGCGGAGCTGGTGAAATATCTGAAAGATTCTTTCGAATATGGCGATCGCGTGCTGGCCACCATCAACGCGCAAACTGCGCTCGATCGGGTGGAAGGCCGCTACGGCGGTCCGAATACGAAACTCGGTATTGCGGTGACCGCGGTGTGGCACGTGGCGGATCATTATGGACAGATCGTGGAGTACTTGAGAATGAGTGGGATCGTGCCACCTGCGACACAGCAGTACGGGCTCAAGGTGCGGTGAACGACTAACCTCATCGCCAACTTACCAGCAGCCGGCGTGGAAATGCCCGCTCCTCCACAGCCTTCTGCGGTATACTGCGCAAAACTTTCCAATTTCCCTAGGAAGCGGTGCAATCTATGGTCTTGAGGATGACGGAAGAGGTATCCACTCAGGTTCCTGCCGACGATTTTCAGGCGCTGGAGGAGAAGGTTTATCGCACCATTGAGATGTATAAGTCCGCGCGGGAGGCGCGCTCGGCCGCGGAACGCGATGTAAAGCGTGTGCGGCAGCAGCTGGAAGAACGCGAGGAGGAACTCGAAACGCTGCGCCGCGAGACTGTACGCCTACGCAAGGAAAGGGAAGAGATCCGCGGCCGCGTGGAGAAGATGCTGGCGCAGATCGAATCCATGGCGGAAGAACAGGCGGCAAGCTGAAGTCGGTTCTTGTGGACCAGCACTAGACTGGGAGGAATATGGCATCTGCTACGAAGCAGCAGCCGATTAGAGATATCGCAAATACCAGCGTTCGCGTGGAGATTTTCGATCAGGCTTACAATCTGCGCGGCTCGGATGCAGAGTACATTATCAAGCTGGCCGAGTACGTGGATACCAAGATGCGAGCAGTTTCAGAGCAGACACACACCGTCGACAGTGCGAGACTCGCAGTGCTGGCTGCCTTGAATATAGCCGACGAATACCACCTGCTGAAGCGCAATTATGATACTGGGGCGCTGGATTACATCCGCCGTGCGCATCAGTTATCGGAAGCGCTGGATGAGGTTCTGCATGAGAAAGCCGCAAAGGCAGGATAGCGCTACTGTATGGGCGATGTCCGTTGTCAGGCTTAAACTCCTTCTGAGCTCCGGTTTACTTCTCGGTCCTGCTTAGCATCTAAAGCTCCTTAAGAATCCATCACAACCCAACCCACTCAGAAGGGAGACCTCAGGTGCGAAAGATCACCGTTTTCGTCTGTGGGCTGTTTTTGTGCGTGAGCACTGCATATGGTCAAATCGTTCCCAAAGCGAATATCTTCGTTGGGTATTCCTATTTACGATCCAAGGTGTTTCCCGGTTCTGGTCCGGTAGGATTTACGCCTAACGACACGGGCAATCTCAATGGCTGGGAAGGTTCGCTGGAAGGTAAAGTTTTCCCCTTTATTGGGATCGTAGCTGACTTTAGCGGCCACTACGGCTCCCACGAATCAACGATAGAGTGCGAAGCTATTCCGACCCCACCTTGCACGCCGATAGTTGCGAATGTCCACGCCAACCTGCACACCTATATGTTCGGACCTCGTGCTTCGGTCTCGGTCGGCCGCTTCACGCCTTTTGCAGAGGCTTTGTTAGGGGCGGCTCACATTAGCGAGAGTGCGAGCAGTATCCGCTTCTCCCATTCCGACACCAGTTTCGCCGCGGCTATTGGTGGTGGGATTGACTACAAGCTCATTCCAGTCGTGGCTTGGCGCTTCCAAGCAGACTGGTTGCAGACACGCCTCCTAGGCAGCACCCAAAGTAACTTTCGTTTTTCCACGGGCCCTGTGCTGCGCTTCTGAACCTGGCTTCAGATGGCCATCTGAAAACCTGCACACCGAATGCCAACTTTCTTTGGTCTCCCTCTTGCCAAGCTCGCGGGCTTTCACCTAGCATCCTGATTGAAAGCCGGCCTACGAGGTTGGTGATGGCGGTAACCGATTTTTGAACCAACACTCGAATGAACGGGGACTCGACTCGAAAATATGATCCGGTGTGCGATGCTCCGCCATGCGGAGATGCCTAAAGGGTCTCGGCGGGTTCCCACCGTCTATGACGGGTTCATTCTCGGCCTGCCACACGGCTCAGTGGGTCGGCTTGATTTCTAGCTCGCCGAAACTCACCGAAACCTGCTACCCAATGCCAACGTAGACGCCCGAGCTTTCCAGCCTGCGGAATCAAAACTTGCGGCACCGTGTAAACCCCGCGAAATGAATTGGGCTTTAGCCCCTGCGCGATAACGCTCCGCGAGGCAGCGTACCTTCAACGTGTAATCCTGCCCCTGCTAAACTGAATCAGCAGCGATTCACCTTGCCGGAGCATCGAACTAGATAAGTGTTTCCACGACTCTTTCACATAGGCACGTTCAGCTTGCCAACCTATGGACTCCTGGTCGCGACGGGAGTTCTGATCGGCTTATGGGTCAGTGTGCGCAATTCCGAAAAGCAGGGAATCAATGCCGAACACGCCTGGAATCTTGGAATTCTGGTGGTGCTTTGCGGCATCATCGGGGCCAAGATTCTTTACATCATCAATGACTGGAACTATTACACGGCCCATCCGAGTGAGATTTTCAGCATCGGAACCCTGCAAGCCGGTGGCGTCTTCTCCGGAGGGCTGATCGGGGCACTGGCAGCGGCGACCTGGTACATCCGCCGCCACAAAATGCCTGCCCTCGGCACCTGCGATTGCTTCGCACCAGGATTAGCTCTGGGCCATGCGATTGGCCGCGTGGGTTGCTTCGCGGCCGGCTGTTGCTACGGCAAGCCGACGCCTCATTTCTGGGGAGTGACTTTCAAGAATCCGCTGGCCCATGCCTGGGTGGGCACTCCTCTCGGAATACCGCTAGAACCTACACAGCTTTTCGAGTCCGTGGTCGAGCTGGCGAACTTCTTCATTCTCACTTGGATGTTGAAGCGGAAAAAATTTGCAGGCCAGGTGTTCGGGGCATACCTGTTCCTCTACGGAGTCGCGCGCTATTTTCTGGAATTCCTGCGCGACGACCCCGGCCGCGGCTCTGTTTTCGGCGGCATCATGACTGGAACCCAGCTGATCTCGATCTGCCTGGTGCTCCTGGGTGCATTCATCTGGTGGTGGCGCCCCGCACCCAGAGCGCTGCCGGCACAGGCAACCCGCTGAATTTGCTAACAAACCTCTTTCAACATTTCTCGATGTGTTCAGATATCCTTCCTGTCGAAAAGTAAGTTCCGGGATGTCTGAACAGACTCCAGTTGTTTTTCAGGTCACGGCGGATGCAGCGGGCAAGCGTCTGGATCAGTTTCTGGCTGCACGGCTCCCCGAAATCAGCCGAGCCCGTGTGCAACAGTTGATCTCGCAAGGCAAGGTACAGGTCAACGAAACGGAGGCCAAGCCCTCTTTGCGATTGCGCGGTGGCGAGCGCATCGCGATCCTGGCCCCGCCGCAGATACCGCCACTTCGTGCTATGCCAGAAGACATTTCTCTGGACATAGTTTATGAGGACGGCGATCTTGCCGTAATTAATAAACCTGCAGGAATGATGGTGCATGTGGGTGCTGGCGCGGTCGATGAGCAGCGCAATCGCGGCACATTGGTCAATGCGCTCCTGCATCGCTTTGGGCAGCTCTCCGGGGTGGGCGGCGAATCGCGTCCCGGAATAGTGCATCGGCTGGATAAGGCTACGAGCGGCCTCATCATAGTCGCGAAGAACGATGCAGCACATCGCAGACTGGCAACGGAGTTCTCCCGTCGGCAGGTCAAGAAAACATACATTGCGCTGGTTCAAGGATGGCTGAAGCACGATCATGGAACAATTTCCAGCAGCATCCGCCGTGATCGAATCCGGCGCACCCGCATGACGACGCGCCGCCAAGGTGGGCGCGTCGCGATCACGCATTACCAGGTTTCGCGTCGAATAGATTCTAAGTTCGGAAAGTTCAGTCTGCTGGAACTGCGAATCGATACCGGCCGTACTCACCAGATTCGCGTGCACCTCGCATCACTGGGCCATCCCGTAGTCGGCGATACATTATACGGAGCACCTCGCGTGATCCATGGGCGGGACGACCAGGACCTTTCCTTGTCCCGGAATTTTCTGCATGCGGCGGCTTTGCAGTTCCCCCATCCTCGAACCGGACAGCAGCTTTCGTTGTCGGTTGCTTTAGCGGATGAACTGGAGGCATTTCTAGGACAAATTGATTTGCGCTGACCTCGCTCCGACAACCATTTTCCCACATCACGTCCCCAAGCCGAGAGATGCGATTACGTTTACGTGAACGGCAGCCCATGTCAGGCTATAATTAGCCAAGATGAGGGCCAGTAGTATCATTCTGTTTCTTCTCGCGGCCTCCCTGTTTTCGACGTACACCGCAGCGCAAGAGAACCTCGAGTTGCCGGCAGCGCCTTCGGCGTCCAAACGGGATCCCAAACCGGCACTCGCTGCCAAGCCCAAAGTTTCGACACCAGATTCCGCAGCTCAGTCCGCCGCCACGCATGACGCGAAGGAAAAGCCGCCGTCAGACAACGCAAGCCAACCTCCTCAGGCTGCGCAATCTGCAAGCTCCAGCGCTTCCGCTGCAGACGCCGACGATTCCGCCGAAACCATCCGCCGCACGGTCAACGAAGTCAATGTGGTGTTCACAGTAACCGACAAGCACGGCCGTTATGTAAAGGACCTGAAGAAGAACGACTTTACTGTCGTTGACGACCGCCGGCCCGCCCAGGAAATCCGCAGCTTCCACAACGAAAGCGATCTGCCACTCCTAGTCGGGCTGCTGGTGGACGCCAGCAATTCCATCCGTGATCGCTTCAAATTCGAACAGGAAGCTGCTATCGAATTCCTGAATCAGACGATCCGGCCCAGGTACGACAAAGCGTTTGTTGTAGGGTTCGACGTAACTCCGGAAGTGACGCAGGATTTTACCGACGACACAGAAGCGCTCTCACGCGGCATCCGCGCTCTTCGCCCGGGCGGCGGCACCGCCATGTATGACGCACTGTACTTTTCGTGCCGCGACAAGCTGCTCAAGGCGCGGCAAAGTGGACCTGTGCGCCGAGCAGTCATCCTGCTCAGCGACGGCGATGACAACCAGAGTCACGTAAGCCGCGAAGAGGCTATTGAGATGGCGGAGCGCGCGGACGTAATTGTGTACACCATCAGCACCAACGTGGCTGGCTCGCGCGGCCGGGGTGACAAAGTCCTGGAGCGCATCGCCGAGGCTACGGGTGGACGTGCTTTTTTCCCCTTTCAGCTCACCGATATCGCCAACGTCTTTTTGGAAATTCAGGATGAGCTGCGCAGCCAATACGCGCTCTCTTACCGGCCGGCAGATTTTCGCGCAGACGGGCGCTATCACAGCATAGAGATCCTGGCCCAAAATCATAAAGGCCTGCGCATACGCAGCCGCCGCGGCTACTACGCTCCAGCGCAATAACCACAGGTATGGCAGGATATTCCGGCACTCCTCTTCCTCAAAAACTGGGCATTAAGCCGCGAACACATGTGGCATTCGTTGGATTGCCAGCCGATGTGAGTAAGGCGTTGAGGCCCGCGTGCTCTGCATGTCGGATCGAAGAGGACGAGAAGGCAGCCGTGGATTTTGCAATGGCCTTTGTCAGGGCACAAAGCGAGTTGAAAAAGGAATTTCCTAAACTGACCCGCCGTCTGGCGCCAGCCGGAATGCTCTGGGTGAGTTGGCCGAAGAAGGCATCCGGAGTTGCAACTGATCTAACCGAGGACGCGGTACGGAAGATCGGATTGCAGAATGGCCTGGTGGACGTAAAAGTTTGCGCGGTAACGGAAATATGGTCAGGATTGAAGTTCGTGCGCAGGCTGAAGGACCGGCCGCCCCAAGCGAAAAGTTAGGCTCCCGGGTTCAGCCGTTCTTCGCGACCTTTGCGCAACCTTCGCGACCTTTGCGCTTAATGCTTCTTCAGCCGAAAAGAATGCAGGACGTCATTAAATGCATTCCTAAAACTTGGTTACTTCTGTGAAATTAAAATCACCCACCTTCATCGCCGGCACAACCATGTCGAAGGATTCTTCGCCGCTCGCGCGCACCGGCCTCCCCATCTGATCGACTTTCGAAAGCATCTCGATCAAACTCTCATTGAAACGAAAGTTTCGCACGCCGTGACGAACTTTTCCGTCTTCAACGTAAAACGTTCCATCCCGCGTCATACCAGTGAGAATCTTTTCGTAGGGATCGACTTCGCGGATATACCACAGCCGCGTAACCAGAACGCCGCGTTCGGTGGAAGCAACCATCTGATCGATTGTCTTTGGATCAGCCGACGCGCCGAACACAATATTCATCGGCGCTTCACCGATTTCATTGGGAAGCGGAAACCCATGCCCTGTAGGTTCGATGGGGCCTACTTTGTCCTTGTGTTCTGACGTCTTCATTCGCTCGGCCGTGCCGCGGGCGTAAACCAATCGTCTGATAACCCCGTTCTCGACCAGGTTCACCCGTTGACGAGCCACACCCTCGCCGTCGAACGGCGCGCCGGATTGCAGCGGGTGTCGCACGTCATCGCAAATAGAAACGTTCTCACCAAACAGCCGCGAGCCCACTCGATTATTCAAAAATGATCGCTGATCGAGTATCGCCATGCCGCCGAAATCAAAAAACATGAAACCAGTAATATCGAGAACCGCAGCCGGCTCGAGAATGACCGGGTACTTCCCCGCCGGGATTTCTTTGGGGTGAGCTGAATCGATTGCCTTTTTGGCGGCGATTTCAGCCAGGCCTGCAGGATCGAGATTGTTGACATCTGGTGAATTTGCTTTCTGCCACCCGGAAGAATCGGCAGCCAGCATCGTGATCGAAATCTCTGACGAAGTTTGGGGATGCCAACGGCTTAAACCCCGTGAATTGAACAATCCTTCGACAGATTCTGAGCTCGAAAAGATTCCCGCCGTCGTGAGGTTGTGCTGATTGGCGATCGCAACAATTTTCCATACGCCCTCGGCGCGTTGCTCAGGCGTGATTGCAGCAGTTTGCTCAAAATGCCGGCTTGGCAAAGCCTCGCGGTTTAGATCGCCCGCGCCACCGGGGTCTGGCACCGGAAGCAGATCCGGATCGGGATGCTGAACTCGCGCCAGGCTCTCCGAAGCCCGCACCACCCGCCGCAGACTTTCGTCGTCGAATTTGTTCGTGGTGGCTCGTGCCGTTCGCCCATCAAATACGCTGCGCACCGAAACTACATGGTTTTCCTCAGCTACGTTCTGATGAATGGTGTTGTTAGCGAAACGGGTAAGTGCCGAACGCCCGCCGTAGACTAGTACTTCCAGTTCGTCTGCGGACGAATACTTCGTGAGTCGCGCGAACAGATCAACGGCTTCTTCCCTCGTCAGCATTCAGCTTGTATGCCCATTTAATTGCCCGTGTAGGCCGAGCCCACCTTGATATTCTGAAACCTCGCCGGTACAGCTCCATGACCCGTGCCCATCACTTGTTGTGGCTGTCCCTTCCCACAGTTGGGCGTGCCCCACAATGTCCATTCATCGCGCGAGCAGATGGCATCCATCGAGTTCCAAAAATCAGTGGTGATTCCCGAATATGAAGGATTCTTCAACATGCGGACGCGTTTTCCGTTCTTGACCTCCCAGCCAATCTCGCACCCGAATTGGAAGTTGTAGCGTTTATCGTCGATAGACCAGGAACGATTCGTCTCCATGTAAATGCCGGAGTCCGTATCCGCAGTCAGTTGTTCGCGTGTCAGCGGCGTCTCGCCTGGAAGAATGCTGACGTTGGTCATGCGAATGATGGGAAGCCGATTCCAGCCTTCCGCCCGCAGCGTCCCCCCGGAGCGGCTTGCACCGATCGTGTGCGCAGTTTCACGTGAGCTCAGATATCCAGTGAACAAACCATGGGTGATGATTGGAGTACATTGCGCGGACACTCCCTCATCATCGAAAGCAAACGTTCCCAGCCCTGGTCCGTGCTCCGGCCGGGCATCGGCGACGACGTTCACCAAATCGGTCCCGTATCGCAAATTTCTAAGCTTGTCGAGCGTAAGAAAAGAGGTGCCCGCGAAATTCGCCTCCATGCCCAACACGCGATCGAGTTCAATGGGATGCCCAATAGACTCATGAATCTGCAGGGCAAGCTGCGAGCTGTCCAAAATGATGGTTGAGGCTCCTTCCGGACAACGGACGGCTTTCAGCAGCGCAACCGCTTCCTCGCCCACCCGGCGCGCATTTTCGACCAGCTTCAGCTCTTCAACGAGTTCGTAGCCTTTGTTCTGCCACTGCCCTCCGTATGAGTTAGGGTACGAACGTTTCTGGATTTCACTTCCGGCGAACGCGTAAGCCGCGTAACCCACTCCCGTCGTGTGTTTGGTCTGATGAATGTCGGCGCCTTCCGAGGACGCGAACCACTGCGCATCACGCCGGAAATTCATGTTCGTTTCGGCCAGGGTTACGCCCTGAACGGAGCGCAGCTCAGAGTCGACTTTCATAAGCAAATCAAGATTCTGCTCGACAGAGGTGGTGAATGGATCAATCTTGCATGGAGAAGTCCACTCGGCGGTCGCGGGCTTTTCCGGCGCAAGCTGGACATTGTGCTGCTTTACTCGTGCCGAAGCGCGCGCAATTTCAACAGCATGCGCGGTAGTCGCTTCCACCGCAGCCCGGCTCAGATCATCGGAGGCGGCAAAACCCCAGGCGCCATCAGCAATTACGCGAACACCAATGCCGAGCGACTCAGAGTCCGACGCGGTGCCAATCTTGCCATTCTTCGTGGCAAGCGCGCGGCTGCGCTCGTCCACGATCCGTGCGTCAGAGTAGGAAGCCCCTCTTAGAGCGGCGACGTTCAGGGCCCAGGCGGCGATCTCTTTCATCGGGTGATTCAAAATTACCACAGAGTACACAGAGGGCACAGAGGGGGCAAACCAACTAGCTATCTTCGCAATAGATTTCTCGCAACAAAGAATACATTGGCTGGCCGCTCAGCCAAGCGCCGCATGAAATACGGATACCACTCGGTTCCGAAAGGAACATAAACTCGCATGCGCCAGCCGTCACGTACCAGACTCCGTTGCAAGTCGCGGCGAATACCATAGAGCATCTGGAATTCGAAGCCGTCGCGCGCGATGTCCTCCCGTATGGCAAAGGCCTTCGCCTCCTTGATGATCTTTTCATCATGCGTCGCCAAACCGTGGTAGATTCCACTCTTCATCAGAATCTTCATCAGCTTGATGTAGTTGGCGTCCACCTCAGATTTCTGCTGAAACGACACTTCCGGCGGTTCATTGTAGGCTCCTTTGCAAAGCCGGATGCGAATTCCCGTCTGCAGCAGCTTTTCGACATCCTGTTCCGCACGGTACATGTAAGACTGAATCACCGCGCCGATGCATCCGCGATTGCCGAGTATGCTATGAAGCTCGTGAACAAAGTCGAGCGTGCGCTGGGTATAGGCAGAGCCTTCCATGTCCACGCGAACAAAATTCTTAGGCGTCAACGAAGCGGCTTTCGCCACCAGTCCGGAAACGAGTTCGCGCGCAAGGCTTTCATCCACATCAAGGCCCATGTGCGTGAGCTTGAGGCTCACGTTGGCATCCAGCTTTAGCCGGGCAATCTCATCCAACAGTTGATGGTAGAGCTGCGCGCTGGCGCGTGCTTCTTCTGAGTTGCTAACGTTCTCTCCCAAGTTGTCGACGGAAACGCTCAGACCGGTCTGATTCAGCCGGTTGACCACCGGGAGCACGTCTGGTACTTGAGTTCCTGCAATGAAGCGGCTGGATATTCGCTGGCCGATGGAAGAACGCTCGGCCAACCCACGTAGAGAGCGGCTCTCTGAAAGGGAGATGAAGAGCGCCCTCAGCACCGAAACCCGTCACCGCAGTACAGGATGAAAAAATAGATGCCGGCCGACCGCATGAGTTCACTGCAATTTGTATCACAACTATCTGGCAATCACCGGGAGAGGAAACTATAGCGACGCTTGGCTACTGCGGATCAAAGTGGAACTCAATCGGTTCATGACTCTCATGTGTGGCCGGTTCCCATTTCCATTTTCGAATGGCAATCTCCGCCGCCTGCGCCAGCACCGGATGTCCGCCCTTCAGTTCCACGGTCTTCACTGTGCCGTTCGCCTGTACCACGGCGTCCAGCCTCACCGTGCCTCTTAGATTCATGGTACGAGCAAGCGGAGGATAAACGGGCACAACACGATTTAGTATCTTGCGGCCGCTCCCACCCTGCTCCTGCTGGGCAGGCGAGAGTATAGGAGTGAGCAGAAGTATCCAACCCAGGGCAAGGGTCGCGCCTGAAGCGAAGTGCTTCATTAGAATCTATTTACCTTGTCAGCGTATTTAGAACGCGGTTCGTGGTAAAGATGACTTCGGTAACCGGGGAAACCACTTGCGCCAACTGAGCGATCCGCTTGTGAGGTGCGCGACTGGTGTGACGGATAACTTGATCTGCTACAGCCAGTAGTTGGTTGACGTGCTTACGCCACGAGAAGTCTTGCGATCTGAGTCGTCCTCGCTGCGAAGGTCCATCACGCATTTGAAAAGAGCGATAACCTCTGCAACCTTGTCAGCCAAGATCTCGGGTAAGATGGAGAGAAGTAGACGGCCGCGTCCTGACAAATTTCGCGGTGAATCACGATAGCAGACGCTACCACCGGCAGCCCGCGATCCGTGCGTCATCGGGTGATTCAAAATTACCACAGCGGACACAGAGGGCACATCCGCACCTTCTGCGAACTCTCCCCAGACTGCGAGCGCCTCCTGGAACGTGCCACCCAGCAAGGCCTCACCACCATTCGGTAACCACCCTGCTTGCATTAAACTCTAGCTCGCTCTGGAAGATGGTACCCAGTTCTAGCCTCCAGTTGCACGCAACTTAAGGAGCCGACCGAATGAACGCCAGGTCCACAATCATGCGCGAACTGCTGTCCGAATTTCTCGGAACATTTGTCCTGATCCTCCTCGGCACTGGCGTCGTCGCCATGGTAGTTCTGTTTCCCTCGCGCATTCCGGGTGAGCTCGTCCACGGAGGCTATACCAACATCACCCTCGGCTGGGGCCTCGCCGTCACCATGGGCATCTACGTCGCCGGAAAAACATCGGGCGCGCACCTCAATCCCGCAGTAACCCTCAGCCTCGCGGTCTTCCGAGGCTTTTCCTGGCGCAAGGTCATCCCCTATTCACTCGCCCAAACCGCTGGAGCCTTCACCGCCGCCGCGCTGGTCTATCGAAACTACCTCCCCGCCTTTCACCATGCCGATCCGCAACTGGAAAGAACCGCCGGCGTCTTCACCACCTTTCCCGCATTCCCCGGACTACCTCAATCCGGATTCCTAGACCAGGTCGTCGGCACCGGCTTGTTGCTGCTCCTCATATTCGCCATCACCGACGAATTGAACCTCCCCCCTGGCGCCAACTTGGCCCCGCTAATGGTCGGCCTGGTCGTGGTCGCAATCGGCATGAGCTTCGGAGGCATGCACGGATACGCAATCAACCCCGCTCGTGATTTCGGCCCTCGCCTGTTCACGGTCGTTGCCGGCTTCCGCAACAACGGCATCACCGACGGCACTCGTGTCTGGTGGGTCCCCGTCGTTGCCCCTCTCGTAGGTGGCCTGCTAGGAAGCGCCGTCTACGACTTCGGCATTCGCCGTTTCCTGCCTCGTGGTTAGACCTGTGGGACCTTGGAATGCGTGTCCTTCAGCATCTTCTGTATACCGGTGGGGAACAAACACGTGGGGCAGGGAAGACCCCGGTTCGCGGGGTGGCCTGAGAAAGGTCCAACTCAGAGGGAAGGAACAGGACATGCCTTCCTGAACCCCTGTAATTCTGCGAGTTACCCGGAGGGGGTGGCTTAGTTTGCAGGCAACGATTCGATGGTCTGTAGATGCCAGTGGTGTTGCTTTGCCGGTCGAGACTCCCGATTCCTTCACATCTCAACGAAAGGAATGAAACGTTTCACCGATCTCCTGGACTAGTGGGACTAGGACAGGCCGTTGACCAAGCGACCCTCAGGTTGCTATAAAGACTGGTCTGGTGCCGGGGGTTCCTGCCCGGGGAAATTCACTCCCCGCCAGCGGGCTCCTCAGCCAGCGATGTCCGACGCGGCCAAGCTCAACACTCCTGTTCAAGTCTTGTGGTGGAAGCGTGTTCGGAACTCCGGCAATGCGCTTTTCGGCCGATCTTAATATAGTGAGTCTGCGAAGAGCTCTGCCGGAAGGGGTGCCTTAACTCGTACTCATCCTGATCAAAAGCTCAAGTTCCGGAGGAACTCCTATGCGCATCTGGCTCGCGAGTGCTGCGTCCCACGGATGCCGTCTGATCAAGACTCTTTCACTGCTTGCCCTTTTGGCAACGCTAAGCGTTCCCGCCGCGCTGGCCCAGGGCAGCGAGGAAGCCAGCGGCGAGGCCAATCTCAAGCTCCCCGATCTTTCCAGCGTTACGTTCCTCGGAGTCGACGGGCACAAACTGCTGCTGATCGGCATTCTATTCTGCATTTTCGGACTGGGTTTCGGCCTGGTCATCTACACGCGGCTTAAGAACTTGCCGGTGCACCGCTCGATGCGGGAAATCTCCGAACTGATCTATGAGACTTGCAAGACTTATCTCATCACGCAAGGCAAGTTTCTGTTGCTGCTGTGGGCCTTTATTGCAGTCGTCATCCTGCTTTATTTCGGCGTGCTGCTGAAGTATGACGCTTTGCGCGTCGTCATTATTCTGCTGTTCAGCGTTGTGGGTATTGCCGGCAGTTATGGTGTGGCCTGGTTCGGCATTCGAGTTAACACCTTCGCCAATTCGCGGACGGCGTTCGCCGGGCTGACAGGTAAGCCCTATCCCATTTACCACATTCCGCTTGAAGCCGGGATGAGCATCGGCATGATGCTCATCAGCGTCGAGTTGCTGATGATGTTAGTCATCCTGCTGTTCATTCCCGGTGACTATGCGGGACCATGCTTCATTGGATTCGCTATCGGAGAGTCATTGGGTGCGGCGGCGCTGCGCATTGCCGGTGGAATCTTTACGAAGATCGCGGATATCGGCTCTGACCTGATGAAGATCGTCTTCAAGATCAAGGAAGACGATGCCCGCAACCCGGGCGTGATTGCCGATTGCACGGGCGACAATGCAGGGGATTCGGTTGGGCCGTCGGCAGATGGCTTTGAGACCTACGGCGTAACCGGGGTAGCGCTGATCACGTTTATTTTGCTGGCGGTAAAAGACCCCGCGGTCCAGGTTCAATTGCTGGTATGGATCTTCGTCATGCGCATTGCGATGCTGGTAGCCAGCGCAGCCGCGTACTTTCTGAACAGCGCGATTGCGAAAGCTCGCTACGGCAAAGCGGACGTCATGAACTTCGAGGCCCCGCTGACGTCGCTGGTGTGGATTACGTCGGCCGTTTCCATCGGGCTCACCTACATTATTTCTTCGTTGATCATTCCGCAGTTGGGCGGTGATTCCTCGCAATGGTGGAAGCTGGCGACGATCATCTCCTGCGGCACTCTGGCCGGGGCAGTGATTCCAGAACTGGTGAAGGTCTTTACTTCAACCAAGTCACAGCATGTGAAGGAAGTTGTCGTCTCCGCTCAGGAAGGCGGAGCGTCACTGGACATTCTGTCAGGATTCGTAGCCGGCAATTTTTCCGGTTACTACCTGGGCTTGTCAATGGTGGCGTTAATGTCCATCGGCTATTACTTCAGCACAATGGGACTGGAGAACCTGATGGTCGCGGCGCCAGTCTTCGCTTTTGGGTTGGTCGCCTTCGGATTCCTTGGCATGGGCCCGGTAACCATTGCAGTAGATTCTTATGGTCCGGTTACCGACAATGCGCAGTCTGTGTATGAGCTGTCTTTGATCGAGCAGATCCCGAATGTCCAAGAGGAGATCAGGCGGGATTTCAATATCGATGCTCATTTCGAACGCGCCAAGGATTTGCTCGAGGCCAACGACGGCGCCGGCAACACCTTTAAGGCGACTGCCAAACCGGTGCTGATTGGGACCGCCGTAGTGGGGGCGACCACCATGATCTTCTCCATCATCATGGCGCTGACGAAGGGCCTGACGGTGAACGTTAATAATCTTTCGTTGCTGCATGCACCGTTCGTTCTGGGTCTGATCACGGGGGGCGCAATCATCTATTGGTTCACTGGCGCTTCGACGCAGGCGGTGACCACGGGCGCGTACCGGGCGGTGGAGTTTATCAAGAGAAATATTAAATTGGAAGGGGTAGAGAAGGCTTCCGTATCCGACAGCAAGAAAGTAGTTGCGATCTGCACCCAGTACGCCCAAAAGGGAATGTTGAACATCTTCATCGCGGTGTTCTTCGCCACCCTCGCCTTTGCTTTCGTGGAGCCCTTTTTCTTCATTGGGTACCTGATCTCTATCGCGACATTTGGCCTCTATCAGGCGATCTTCATGGCCAATGCTGGTGGGGCCTGGGACAATGCCAAGAAGATCGTCGAAGTCGAACTCAAGCAGAAAGGCACCGACCTGCACGCCGCAACGGTGGTAGGAGACACCGTGGGCGATCCGTTTAAGGACACATCTTCCGTTGCCCTAAACCCCATCATCAAGTTCACCACTCTTTTCGGATTGTTGGCAGTGGAGCTAGCGGTATCCCTCACCCAGAAGCAGGGATCCGGGTTGGCGCATATTCTGGCCCTCATTTTCTTTGTAGTCTCCATAACGTTCGTGTACCGCTCTTTTTACAAAATGCGAATCGAGCGAGGAGCTGCGCCGGCAGAGGCGAGAGCAGCGGCAGATTAGAGCTGAGTGCAAAATGCTCTTGCGCTTCAAAAAACAGCCCTCGGCGGGCGGCAAACCAAATTTCGCGGCGACTGGAGTGGATGTTTTGTTTAGCGGTGAGTGCGCTGAATCTGTTGCGCATGCAGCGCCTGCTAGCGACTGCGGCCGGATAGGAGTTGGCAGTGGGCGCAAGGGTTCTGACAGGATCAACACGCAAAGCGGAAACCCTTGCGGAAACAATCACAGGCAGAGTTGCAGACGAAAACCCGTGCATTTTGCCGCAGCCTGTAAAACCGTGCTCTTCCCGAAAGCATTTTTGGAACGGGTTCTAGCTACCGCTCACTTGCTGCCCTCAGAACTCGAATACGAGTCCGGCTGTGGGCGTAATAGGAAGGGACCGCTGCGACTCCAGCAGGAATTGTCCATTCACCACAAGCGTACCGGTGAGAAGTCGATTATCGTGATCTGTCACATTCAGTACTTCGCCGTATGAGGTCAACTTCCAGCGAGAAAAGGCCCAGCACTTATCTACTCTGATATCGGCGCGAAAATAGGTTCCGAGGCCGGGCACGGGGATCAGGGTAATCTCGTTACCCGGACCAGTTGCCGCGGCGAAGCCTGCAGGGAAACCCGATCCATACAGAACCTTCGCACTGAGATTCACCGTCGGGAACCATCGATAGGTACCAAACCCGTTGACAGAGTGCCGTTGATCCTGGCCTGAAGGGAAATACTCGGTAAACAGCTGCATGCCAGAACTGGGGTTCGCTACCCGGAGGCTCTGGCGCGCATAAGTAAGCGTATATCCCAGCCAGCCGGAGAGTCCATTTGCTGTTCTCCTTTGCAGCACCACCTGAACACCACGTTCGTAATTTCGCTGGAAGGGAGAAAGTCTGGTTTCGAGCTGCGGTCCACCACACGAACCGGGGACATGTCTGCCGAAAAGCTCTGCGCTTCGCCGCGCGAATCCTTGCAGGCGAACACGAAAGGTGTCAGCAAAACGTTGCTCAAGGGAAGCCGTGTAATGATTGGAATGTTCCAGCAGTTCTGCCTCAGCAAAACACCCTTGCCCGGCAGAAGCCGAAGCCGTGAATTGTAACTGGTCGTAATGCCCGATCCCGAATTGCAACTGCGTTGACCTGCGCAGTTGAAAGGCAGTGGAAAACTGTGGCGAGAAGGGATGCGCGTCAAAACCCTGCTGGGCATCGACTCGGATACTGCCAAAGAGGTGCAGGCGACCGCTCAGCAGAGTACCAGCCTGTTGGAGATAGCCACTGGTGCGCAAAGCCGTGCCGGTCAGGACGAATGACATCGCGGTGGACTGGCCGGGGTTGAAGTATGAGGCCGAATAATCTTGCAGTCGCCGCAGTGTCCAGCCACCCGCAAGCACGGCGTTGTTGCTCCAACTCCATCTGACGTCACTTCCTGCCACCCACTCGCTGTAGGCGGCGTTAGTCAAAGTATCGCCAAACGCATTGCGCTGCACGAATGGTTGGCGAATGTATGCGCCGCGATTGTCCAGCAACAGGCGAGGTGAGATGGCCCAACGCCATCCCAGCCTGGAGAAGATGAAATCGCCGGTGCCTTTCTTGAAACTGTTCGCATCCAGAGTTTGAACAGAACTACGCACGTCAACATTGGTGTGTCCGGCGAGGGTATACAAATTCAGGTTCTGGCCAGGCGTGAGGTCGTAACTCAACTTAAAGTCACCATCGTAGAACGAGATGTCTGAGAAATGATCTCCGATACGATTGCGCACTAGATATCCGAGATAGCTTTTCCGCGCCGAAGCCAGCCATGAGCCTCGCTTCGCGTGACCGAGTTGTCCTTCACCGAGAAGATCCGTATCCGCCATTCCGATCGCGAGACGGAATAAAGGCGGGGTCCGGCTGCCGTCACGCGTGCGCAGGTCGAGAACCGCGCCGATGTCGTCGCCGTATTTCTCGGGATAGGCCACCGGCAGCAATTTGATTTCGTCCACCGTCTCGCTGGTCAGCAGGCTCACAGAAGCGCCGTTTTCAACGTTTCTAAGATTGTGAAACGGCCCTGGTATCAAAACGTCATCCAGGTAGACGCCTACATTCTTGAACGGTGCGCCCAGCACAGAAAACTCGGCAAACAGCTCATTGTTTCCCGAAGCGGAAACGCCCGGCATAGCCTGAATTGCGCGGAAGGGATCATCGGCAAAGACTGTCGAGGATTCCCTGATTTCAGAACTTGTCAGGTTGATTTCGTTTACAGAAACAGAATCTGCACCTTGGAACACGTCGCCTCTGACTTCCACCGTGTCGGTGCGGCGGAAGTTATCGGGCACCAATGTGATGTCGAATTCTCGGGTTTCATCTTGACTGGATAACGAGGCAGTCGCGGTTGCCAGGCGGTATCCGACGGCGTTCACTTTGATGGTGTACTTACCTGCCGTGAGGCCTCGAATACTGAAACTGCCGTCGCTGGAACTGGTCGTGGACGCACCAGTTTCTACCAGCGAGACTTGTACTCGAGCCAGCGGCTCACCTCTCACGACACTAGAGACCTTGCCCTTAATTTCAGCCGATTCAACCAGCAGGCTGGAGATGACTACCACTGCAGCACAACGTATGAGCATCGTAGTCTCCGGTGTGCAACTGAAGCTGTGCTCAGACCGATTCAAGGGGAGTTCTGCAAGAGCGGGGCCCGATTGAGTTGGATGCAGGACTGTCCCGGTTCACTGTCTTTGGCACATATTTGCAAACCTCCTGCCTTTCGGATATCAGCTAGGCTGGTCCGCCACTGCAATCTTGGCTCGGCGCAGTACCGCCCCGGTTTTCCTGTAACATTTATCTGGAGGTCCATGATGTCCTCTCTGGCGGCGAAAAGCTGTGTTCCGTGCAAGGGCGGAGTGCCTCCGCTCAAAGGCAAAGAACTGGAGCAGATCTACAAGCAGATTCCGCAATGGGCTCACTGGAAAATCGTAAACGAGCACCACATCACGCGCGCTTTCACTTTCCCTGATTTCAAACAGGCTCTGGATTTCGTGAGCCGCGTGGGTGTCTTGGCCGAAGAACAGGGACATCATCCGGATATCCTGCTCACCTGGGGAAAGGTTGAGATTACCCTCTGGACGCATAAGATCGATGGCCTCACGGAAAGTGACCTCATCATGGCGGCGAAGATCGATGGGTTGTACAAATAGTGCTGCAAGAACTGGTAACTGAGAATTAATCCGCAGCTTTGGCCACGGTAGTTGGGGGTTGCCTTCCTACCTGCATTGCCCATGCCCATAGGGTGGCAGGCAGTAACATCAGCGCACCGGTTGCAACCGCGAGCGTGCGCGCAGATGAGCCCCAATCCAGAAACAGGCCGCAGACGTAGGCACCAACGGCAATCGTCAACATGGAAAATCCGAGGTCTGCGGCGAACACGCGGCCGCGGAAACGATCCTCTGTGTTGAGCTGCAACAGTGTCGTGGAGAAGACCCAGACGGTCGATCCACCACAATGAGCGAACATCACGCAAAGACAGGCGAGCCAGACATTCGGGGCTGCACCCAAGGTCGAGTAGCCCGCGGCGATAATCAGATACCCGAATAAAATTCCCAGACGCAGGCGTTGGTCCGAGTTCCCGGCCCAGCGTGCCGAGATTAAAGGACCGACAATTGCGCCGATTCCCCGCGCACCAAGAAGCAGGCTCATGCCCAGAACAGCGCCACGTTGAGGGTCAATGCCACGTAGATGAACGGGGAAGTATCGGTGCCCCATGACCGTGAACAGCACCCAACTGGGGCCGATCATCAGCTCACCTGCTTTGGCAAATACCGCGGCCAGCAAACGGCGATCAGTACCCACGTAGCGAATCCCTTCAAGGATCGGAGAGTAGTCGAGCAGATCATGAACACGCAGCGGTGCTGCTGAAGCTGCGTGTGGCTCTTCGAAGCGCATCCTGCGGATCAGAATCGCGGAAACTAGAAATGAAAGTGCATTTAAGAGGAAAACGGCATCACGGCCGAGTAGTGCAGCGACCAGTCCTCCAACAGAAGCGCCAATCAGCAGGTTCACGGACCAGGTAGCGGATGAAAGAGTATTGGCGACGATGATCTCGTCTTGGGCCGTGATATTCGGAACGACTGCGCTGCGCGCCGGCTCGAAGAATGCGGCCATGACCGTTTCCGCCAACAACAGCGGATATACCAGCCAGACCATAGAACGAGAGCGCACGAGCAGCATCGCGAACACGATGACGAAGCGGGCTAGGTCGGCGACGATCATGACGCGGCGGCGCCGAACACGATCATTCACAACACCCGCAGCAGGGCCTACGAAGGTTTGCGGCAGCACCTGCAGCACCAGGGCCAGCGCAACCGAACCTGCGCGACCGGTAAGTTGCAGCAGCAGACTGTAAATTGCCAGCGTGTAGAACCAGTCGCCGATTTCGCTGACGATCTGTGCTAGCCACAAGCGCCGGAAGTTCGCGTTCCCGCGAATCAGCCGCAGGTAAGCAGATAGGGATACGGATGGTGCCTCGCGCTCGGGTTGAGGATCCATAGTTGCCCCTGGCGACGAACAGCATACCAGCGCGAAAAATATACCCGAGTGCCGCCCAAACGATTGAGCCGTCTACAGCAAACCCTGTATGAACACTGTATGTGCGAGGTTGCTGTTACTGTGAAAGTCTTTGCACACAAGACCTCCAAATGCCTGAATCTTATCCACAGGCTTGGGCTAAGTGTCCTGTGCGGCAGGTGCTTACGTCGGTAAAAAGGGTGTTTCCGGAACTCCCATTTGGCAGGGTGAATGCAACAATATATGTAACGGAGGAATACTGACTCATGCGGGTACCCAAATACTTCGGATTCTTAGTGGCGTTGCTTTGTCTGCTCTCAATTTCGGCTCTGGCTAATACCTGCAACGACTTCGCGACGTTCACCTGCGCTCAGGGCAATCCGAACGTAGCTCGTCTGGCTCTGTCGAGCGGCGGTTTTACAGTATCCACTTCTAACGGAAAGGCGGCTGACGACATCATCATCGTGGCGGCCTCCCTCGGATCCTTGGCGGGTGCGCAGCTGAATGGCACTTCTTTTACGTCGCTGAGCAGCTTTCCTGAAGGTGGGGCGCTGGGAGCTATCAGCACCGCACTCGGGTGTTCGGGCACCTGCAGCGGTCTCTCTTTCGGGTTCGTTGATTTGCAGAGCGCCTTAGCGGCTAACGGCAGCGTCAGCGTATCGGCTACCGGACTTCCTAACAGCACGGCCCTATACGCCATGCTGGTGGTGAATGGAAAGATTAAGTTCATTACCCCAAACTCCGAGGCGCTGATTATCGGGGGCAAATCGGTTGTTCCCGAGCCTGGAACGATGACGTTGCTCGGGACCGGCTTAGTCGGCTTGGCTGGCCTGGTTCGTCGCAAGATTCGCAGCTGACCCCTCTCGTAGCAGTACCTCCTGTCAACCCCCGGGACGCAACCCCGGGGTTTACTTTTTCTATTAGTGTTATTCGAGACTAGGTTGTGCCGCTGCCCAGCTTTTGTCTCAGGTCCGCAGCGATCTGTTGGCCATGGAAGCGCCCGTTCTCAATAAAAATCTCGTTGGTTCTCGATCCCGCGACGATCACTCCCGCAACGTAGATGCCAGGCACATTGCTTTCCAGAGTGATGGGATCACACACCGGCCGGCATTGGTCGGCTGAAAGCTCGATCCCCATGGAGCGCAAGAAATCGTAGTCGGGATGATAGCCGGTCATCGCGAACACAAAGTCGTTCTTCAGACGCACTGGCCCGTCAGGCGTGTCCAGAGTGACGTAATCAGGCTCGATTGCCCGCACCGAGCTGCGAAAATATGCCGTAATATCTCCATTCTTAATGCGATTCTCGATATCGGGCAGGATCCAGTACTTCACATGGCTGTGCATTCTTGGCCCGTGGTGCACCAGAGTCACGCGGGCGCCGTGTCGCCACAAATCCAGAGCAGCGAGAGCGGCGGAATTCTTACCGCCAATGACTAGCACGTCGGCGGCGAAAAACGGATGTGGTTCACGGTAGTAATGAAAGACTTTGGAGAGATCCTCTCCGGGGACACCGAGGGGGTTGGCCAGGTCGTAATAGCCAGTGGAGACGATCAGCTTGCGGGTCTCATAATCGTAGACACGGCCCTCGCGATCAGTGGCTGCGAGATGAAAATGGCCGTCCTGTCCAGTCACGGTTTTCACCCATTGATACTGTCGAATGTCGAGCCGATAGTGCTCGGCGACTTTGCGGTAGTACTCGAGCGCTTCTTCGCGTGTAGGTTTCTGGCGCGCAGTGCTGAAGGGGATGTCGCCGATCTCCAGCAATTCCGGCGTGGTAAAGAATGACATGTTCGCGGGATAGTGGAAAATCGAGTTAACGACGCAGCCTTTATCGATGGCGATGACCTTGAAGCCGGTACGCTGAACTTCGATGGTGCAGGCTAATCCAGTAGGACCGGCGCCGATCACAATTACGTCGGCGCGCGTTTCAGGCGGTAGCTCGGCCTGCGCACGCGGCAAAGTATCGGGGATTATTTCTTTGGTTGGCAAAAGTTCTTGTCCCTGGGGGAGAAACCGCGGCTGTGCAGTCCAGCTCGATTTGCGGAATCACGATTCTAGCATGCGTCAGCGCAGGGCCTGAGAAACGACGAGCAAATCGGCGCGCTATAATTTTTCTGTCTAAAATCCAGACATCATTATGGCCGCTCCTTCGGACAAGCCGATTCGCACACGCACTGAATCTGACAGCATGGGACAGATCGAGGTCCCCGCGAATGTCTACTGGGGCGCGCAGACGCAGCGATCGCTGCTGCACTTCAACATTGGCCGCGACATGATGCCCTCGGAATTAATTCGCGCCTTCGGCATTCTCAAGAAAGCGTGCGCGCTAGTGAACCAGGATCTCGGTAAACTGTCGGCGGATAAAACCAAGCTCATCGTCCAGGCCGCTGACGAAGTCAGCGCGGGCAAGCTAAACGACCAGTTCCCGCTTCGCATCTGGCAAACCGGCAGCGGAACGCAGACAAACATGAACGTCAACGAGGTCATCGCCAACCGCGGCATCGAGCTTACTGGCGGCCAGATGGGCTCGAAGAAGCCGATTCACCCGAATGACGACGTGAACATGTCACAGTCGTCGAACGACACGTTTCCGGCTGCCATGCATATTGCGGCGGCGGAACGAGTGAAGAATGCACTGATTCCGGCGATTGCGAGAGTTCGCGATGCGATTGCGGCCAAGGCTAAGCATTTCGATGACGTTGTAAAGATCGGCCGCACGCACCTGCAGGACGCCGTGCCGCTGACCATCGGCCAGGAGTTCGGCGGCTGGGCGAATCTATTGGAGCGCGACATTAAGCGCCTCGAGCAGGCGCTCGATGGCCTATTCGATCTCGCTATCGGGGGAACTGCGGTTGGCACTGGACTGAATGCGCCTCCCGAATTCGCCGAACGTGCAGCGAAAAAAATCACCGAACTCACTGGGCTTCCGTTCCGTTCGCATCCCAACAAGTTCGCTGCGCTGTCGGCCCACGATGAAATCGTCTTCGCTCAAGGGGCGCTGGAGACTCTGGCCGCCTCCCTGATGAAGATCTCCAACGACATTCGCTGGCTGGCGTCAGGACCGCGCTGCGGTTTGGGTGAGTTGTCTATTCCGGAAAACGAGCCTGGGTCTTCCATCATGCCTGGCAAAGTGAATCCTACTCAGTGTGAAGCGATGACGATGGTCTGCGCCCAGGTTCACGGCGCAACTGCCGCTGTCGGCTTCGCCGGATCACAAGGCAATTTCGAACTGAACGTCTTCAAGCCGGTGATCATTTACAACTTTCTGCATTCAGTTACGCTGATCACCGAAGCCTGCCACGGCTATGTCGAGTACATGCTCAAGGGCATCGAGGTCGATAAAGCGAAAGTTGACTGGTATGTGAAGAACTCGCTTATGTTGGTAACCGCGCTCACTCCAAAGGTGGGGTACGATAAAGCTGCGAAAATTGCCCACACTGCCCACGTTGAGCACACCAGCCTGCGCGAAGCGGCGTTGAAGCTGGGCTTTCTCACTGGCGAGGAGTTCGATCAACTGGTCAAGCCCGAGAAGATGACGAGACCGTAACCATGTTGAGTGTCTAGGCCACCTCTACCTCTACGCGGTCAGCTGGTCGTGCTTGGGTTATCGCCGGAGCCATGGTGATTGTCACCACACCGAGCAACACCAGCAGAGTTCCCAGCAGGCTGCGCACGCCGACGGTCTCCCCACCGAAGAAATGACCAAGCGAGACGGCTACTACCGGATTGACATAGGCGTACGTTCCAACTTTCGTCGGCGATTCGTAATGGAGCAACCATAGGTAGGCAGTGAAAGCCACAATGGATCCGGCGATGATCAGATAGATCAGCGCAAGCCACGCATTCCAGGAGACCGCCTGTGCGCGAAACCCCTGCCATTCTCCCAAAATGCCAGCCAGCACCAACAACTGAATGCCTCCGCTCAACATTTGTGCGCCGGCGCTCATCGGCTTGGAATCCGGGAGGGGTAGTTTGCGGCTGATGATCGTGGCAAACGACCAGGTCACAGCAGCGATTAGCAAAGCTAGGGCGCCGCGACGGTCGATGGGAGTCTCACCGAGCGAGAACGACCGGTTCATCAGGACTGCAACCCCAACCAGTCCAATGGAGAGAGCAAAAGCAAGGCGGAAATTAAGTCGTTGCGTTCGCAGCAGAGCGATTTCGAAAACTGTAACAAAGACCGGGATGGTCGCCAGTATGACAGCCGAAATCCCTGAAGGCACGCGCTGCTCAGCCCAAAAGAGGCATCCGTAGTCGATGGCGAATATCAAATTCCCCAAAATCGATGCGGCAACCCATTCCCGAAGACTGGGCCAGGGTGTCCGTCGCATGCAGGCAAGCAGGAGAAGACCGGAAATAAAGAAGCGAATTCCCGCCAGTAATAGCGGCGGTACTTCGTGAACGCCGATCCGGATGGCCAGGAATGTGGAACCCCAGACAAAATAGATGATGCCGAAGGCCAGCATTATCTTCCATGAAGCTGGCCGTGCTGTGGCAGGCATGACGTTCCTTCGGATGACGATCTAACCTCCAATATAGATACCGAGGTGGGCGCGAGGGATCAGACTCTTGCGATTGAAAGTTTTGATAGGTGTATGGATTTTACTTATGAGCAAGTGAATCTTTGCCGAAACTCATGCCCCTGATCTGGGAAACGCATTCCGGAGCAACTCCTTTACTCGCCAAAAGGACATGGAAGCTCTCCCCGATTCCCGCGGGAGCTACCAGATGCTTGAGTTGCAGCGCGATTTTGGCGCGCTCTTGAGGTAAGCGGCATTCTTCGAAAGCGTCACAGAATTGATTCTGCTGTCCGATTCCCATCAGGAATTGTGATTGGGTGAGCAGCGGCTGGACTTGTAGCCCATTTTTTTCGGCTACGCTGCCGAGAGCGGTGAAATTGACGTGCGCAGTGATGTCCTGTTCGCCGGGAGCCTCATAAGGGTTGGCACTCACTGAGTGTTGCCGAACGGCGGCAATCGTACCGCGATGACGTCCTGCGAGCTGCTGCTCGCGCGTGTAGCCGTAATCGATGATAAGGAGAAAACCACGCCTGATGAGACGCGCCCCTTGCGCGAGGTAGTCCTGCGAAAGCAGCGGCACTTCGATACGTTCGCCTGCTTCGGGATGTACTCCGTAACGATCGAGAAACTCGATCGCGTCGGGTGGAGGCTGGCACCAAGTTTCTTGCAGCCGGCGTTCGCGAATATCGATGCGGAGCTCGCCTTGAGAGCTGAGCACTTCGACCGGGAGAGCATCGAAAAACTCGTTTGCGAATATGATAAGCGGAACCTCAGGGGATAAAGCCCTGCTGAGCGTGCCCCCAACTATTGAAGCCTTCCCGCTTTCGACAAGGTCGCTCAATTTCTGCCGCAGCCGTGCTTGCAAGCTTTGCGAACGCTCTGCCAGGGAGTAGGACAGCGCATTGAAAAAATCCGGGAATTTCTTCTTCGACCAATCGAGCACATCCTGAGCGAACAGCCCCCGTCCCGGGCCCAGCTCCAATATTTCGATTTGTTGCGGCGAGTCCAGAGCACGCCACATCTCTTCAAACTGACGGGCTATTAACCGCCCGAAGACCGCGTGCACATCACTCGAAGTATAGAAATCCCCGGCCTTGCCGAATTGTTCGGCATTACGCGAATAGTAACCCAGCTCCGGGTCGTACAAGCAGAGTTCCATATAACGTGAAAACGGTATGGGCCCATGTTCTCGGATTTCCCTTTCGAGCTTCTCGCGCAAGCTCACAAATCAGCCCGCTGGGCGCGATCCTGAGGAGTTCGCGTGAACATCTCGATCAGGTAGTCGTGCAGGCAATCGTATAACTGGCGCTGGAAAGTCCACTCAAATTGCGGATGGTCGAGGTCACGCGGGTGCAAATCGAAGTAGTACGTATGCACCGCTACGGGAGAATTTTTGAACTGGATGATCACTTCTACGCCATCGGCCTTGCTGCGGGCCGAGAACTCGAGCAACGGATGCTCATAGAGGCGTAATTGCGAAAGAACGCGGTCGAGACGGGGGTTCCCATTGCTGGCCACTCCGGTATTTTAGTGGCTCTGGAGATAGTTTTCTGACACTCATCGAACGAGAACAATTGCCTGGCATTGGAACCAGTTGGCAGTTGTCAGCTCCCAGTCCTCAGTTCTGGCAGCCGGGCTCACTCGTAGCGTAGCGCCTCAATGGGATCGAGCCTTGCCGCTTTGATGGCGGGCAACATGCCGCTCACGATTCCAACAAAACTCAGAATGGCCGTAGACCAGACCAAGGTTGCCGCATCGATCTTCAGGTGAATGTCGCCTTCGCTGGCGCCTTCCTGGAATGCGCTCCACAGAACCAGCGAAGGGACGGACCAGGAGACCAGATATGCAAGCGCTACACCGGCGAGGCCGCCTAGGAACGTGATAACCAGCGCTTCCGCTAGAAACTGGAATAGAATGTGCCAGCGATGTGCGCCCAGAGCTTTTTCCACGCCAATCTCGCGTGTACGTTGCGTTACTGATACCAGCATAATGTTCATCAGCCCCACGCCGCCGATGCCCAGCGTCAGCAGGCCGATGAAGCCGAGCAGAATCTTAATTCCCCTGGTGATCACTTGCAGATCGAGCAGATCGGCGAACACATCGAAGACAAAAATAGCGCGCTGATCCTTCGGATCGAACGCATGATGAAATGCCATGGAGTCACGCAACGCCTTTACCACCTTGGCATGATCACCTTCGTATTCCATCACGACTGAGCTGAGATAGTACGTATCCTTGATATCGCTCATGGCGCTGAACGGCACATAGACGTGTTCGTTCAGGTTTTCATCGCTGTTGTTGATAACTTTCTTCAGCACCCCCACGATTTGATAGGAAATACCATCCACACGGATGCTTTCTCCTAAAGCATCCTGGCCGGAAAATAGCTTCTTTTTCGCATCCGCGCCGATAAACGCGACGCGATTGTGGGTGAAATCATCAGCTTCGTTAAAAGGACTGCCCTCAGCGAACTCCATGCGGCGCATTCGAGGGTAAATCGCGTAAACGCCGCTCACTCCGAAACTGGCGCTGCGGGTTCCATACAAGACCGAGCACTGCTTGAACACCTCAGGTGAAAGCCGCTTGAGCAGCGGAACCTCATTGCGGATGTAATCAAGATCATTGACCGTCACTCGAATTTCATTTCCCGCCTTCGTACCGCCTGCCTGAAGCGACGTGCGCCCGGGAAAGATAAAAACCAGATTGGTGCCGAATGAGCGAAACGCGGCCCACACTCCGCGTTCGAATCCAGTGCCATAAGCCAACAGCAGAACGACCGTAGCGATGCCCCAAGCCATGCCGAGCATCGTCAGGAAGGTGCGGCGTTTGTTATGACGGAGCGCGCCGTAGGCCTGGCCTCCCAGATCGCGAATCACGGTTACTCCTGCCTCAAGGCTTCCACGGGCGTCAACAGCGCTGCCCTTCGGGCTGGATAGATGCCTGCGCCGATACCGGCAATCGCGAGGGACAGTATCGCGGTCAACGCCGAGCTAGGGACTATGCGGGGAGTGTCGAATCCTTGCGGAGCGGGCAATTGGGCAAGAAGCGTGACGAACGCGATCGAGACCGCCAGCCCGATGCCACCGCTAAAGAGTGTCAGAAATGCGCCTTCCACAAAGAATTGCGTCAGAATGTTGCGATAGGTAGCACCGAGTGCTTTCCGCAACCCGATTTCCCTTGTACGCTCGGCCACTGAGACCAGCATGATGTTGACGATCCCGATTGCTCCCAATCCCAGCGTAACCAGTCCCACCACTCCCAGAAAATAATCCATTGCGTCAAAAATTCGCCCGACCCGCTGCGAGTTCTCGATTGTGTCCCAATCTTCGAAGGCATCTTCCAGCTTTGGATCGAAGCCGTGGCGTGCTGCGAGAATTTCGTGTACCTCCGTTTTTGCCCGACGATGCTCCACTTTGTGCAGCGGGCGATAGTTGATGAACGAAATTGCGTTTTCGGTGTTTTTCTCCTTGAGGGGAAATAGGCCGCGCATAGTCTCGATGGGGATGAAAATGCGGGCATTAGTACCGTTGTTGCCGTCTTTTCCCACCTTAGCGAGGACGCCGATGATGTGGAAGCGAATCCCATTCAACAAGAGCGGGGCATCGACGGCAGGACGTCCGGGAAATACATTTTTCAGCAGTTCCCAACCAACAACCGCCACCCTGCGACGCTGACTATTGTCTTTGTCGTTGAACCAACGCCCGGTCCCCACCGGAACGTTACGGATCTGGTTGTACTCGGGTGCGACCCCAAAAACCTGGCCGTTAGTAGATCCGTAGTCGCTCACGGCGCGGATGTCCTCGCGATTGATGACCGCAGAAATGGCGCCGACTGTGTGCGCGCGCTCACGGATCACAGCGTAGTCGTCGTAGGTAAAGTGGTAGGTCTGGCCGGAACGCAAGCTGCCCTCGACCGCGGGAATGCGCCCTGGAAAGACGAACATAATGTCCTGACCCAGTGTCGCCAGTTGGCGTTGTTGGCCGCTGCGGAAACCTTCGCCGAGCCCGACGAGCAACAGCAGTGATCCCACACCCCAGGCAATTCCAAACATGGTCAGAAATGAACGCAGCTTGTGCGCCCAGAGCGTTGCCAGGGACTGGCGGACTATATCGAGCAGGGTTCTCATCGATTCCAGGTCGGGGGAACGTCTCTACCACATAACATTCTGTTGTCTAGTACGCGTATGGGTGGAGTGTAGTTCCTTACATCTTAGACACAGCACGCGGCGAAAAGATAGACGTGTTGCCAGGTGCGGCCAGGTGCTAACCACATAACTTGCCCTTCCGTCTAAAGGCTCGGTTTACCTCTACGCCCCTGTTCGCATTTCAGTCATTTCACTACTTGGAGGATACAGCCGTGTACAAGAATCTGGCCCGAGTTCTGTTTGCGTTGCACGTTCTATTGCCTATTGTTCCGATATGTGTGGCGCAATCAACCATCCTGGACCTGCCGCGTCCGAGCCAACACGCTGTAATTACGCAACGTGTTGGAATTACTGACATCACTTTGAACTATCACCGGCCTCTCGTGAATGGGCGAAAGGTTTGGGGCACCCTTGTACCCTACGGGCAAGTATGGCGTGCCGGAGCCAATGAGAATACGACCATCCAGTTCACTGATCCGGTCACGATTGAGGGCAAGCCATTGCCGAAGGGCATCTATGGTTTGCATATGATTCCGGGCGAGAACCAGTGGACCGTGATCTTCTCCAAAAACTCCACTTCCTGGGGCAGCTTCACTTACGACCAAAAGGAAGATGCCCTACGCGTAACTGTGAAACCGCTGCCTGCCGAATTCCACGAAGCGCTGGCGTATGACTTCGACGATGTGAAGCCTGATGCAACAACGGTAACGCTTCGCTGGGAGAAGCTGGCGGTGCCATTCAAAGTCGGAGTAAATACGAACGAAATTGTGCAGACGAGTCTGCATAACCAGCTCCGCGGGCTCGCGCAGTACACCTGGTTCGGGTGGGATGATGCCGCCACGTATCTGGTGGATAACAAGTTAAACATGGAAGAGGCGCTCAAATACGAGGACCAGTCGCTGCAAAACGAGGAACGTTTTGATAATCTGCTGACGAAATCCCGTGTCCTCGACGCCATGGGCCGAAAAGCCGATGCCGCAACAGCTCGTGATAAAGCGCTCGCGATGGCGACAGCAATCCAACTTCATGGATACGGCCGTCAATTGCAGACTCAGGGACAGCAAGAACAGGCGTTCACAATCTTCCAAACCAATATAAAGAAAAATCCAAACCACTGGATCATTCACAATGAATTGGCGCGGATCGCCTGCTCGAAAGGTGATTACGAGAATGCCGCCAAGGAGATGAAGCTCTCGGCCGCTGGCGCGCCTGATCAGACCAGGCCATTCCTTGAGACGCTGGCAAAACGGTTGGAGGCGAAGGAGGACATCAACAAATAGATGGGTTCGCTGTGGAAACCGGGTGGCCTTAAGTTTGAGCCGGCTCGGCCGCGGTTGCGGAGTATTCGTAGACTCCGCGGCCAGCCTTGCGGCCCAGGCGACCGGCTTTGACATACTGTGCCAAGAGTGGGGCGGGGCGGTACTTGTCGCCCAGTGTCTTGTGGAGGTATTCAAGAATATGCAGGCGGGTATCAAGGCCAACCAGATCGACCAGTTCGAATGGTCCCATAGGGTGGTTCAATCCCAGCTTCAAAGCTTTGTCTATATCCTCGGCTGAAGCGATTCCTTCCTGCAGCATGTAAAACGCCTCGTTTCCAATCATGGCGTTGATGCGGCTGGTGATGAATCCTGGCGATTCCTTTACTACAACCACTTCTTTACCGATGCGACATCCAACCTCGACCGCTGTGGCCAGCGTTTCATTGTCAGTTTCGAGCGCACGAACGATCTCCAGCAGCTTCATCTTGTGGACCGGATTGAAGAAGTGCATGCCCAGGCATTTTGGAGCGCGGTAGGTGACGCTGGCAATTTCGGTGATGCTGAGAGAAGAAGTATTGGATGCGAGAATCGTGCCCGGCCGGCAAATCTTGTCGAGCAGAGTAAAAATCTCAATCTTGGATTCCATCTCCTCGGGAACCGCTTCAATGATCAGATCGGCTTCACGCGCGGCCTCCTCGACCGATCCGGCGTACTCGAGACGAGACTGCGCCGCTTCGGCAGCACCGGCTGCAACCTTTCCCAGCGCAACCGCCTTCGTGAGATTGGCGCGGATTTCACTCTCCGCCTTTCGAAGGGCATCAGGCAACAGGTCTTCGAGAATAGTGCGGTATCCGCCGAGAGCGGCAACATGGGCAATGCCGCGGCCCATGGTTCCGGCGCCGATTACCGCGATGGTGCGAACCTCGGCCATTATCCACCCTTCTCCAGTTGGTTCAGCAGAGCGTTGAAATTGGAACCGACAGAGCGCATATGCTCGGCAAGTCTCTTGCGTTCGTCGACATCCATCACTGGAATCGAAGCGCTGATGCGCCGCAAGGTCGTGCTGATATCGTCAACATAATTAATCAGACGAATGAGTTCTCCGGTTGCTGCCATGATCGAACTGGCTCCTTCTTCGGTGAGTGGGTTGCACGCAGTCACGCATCGTCAACCCGCGAGTTTACAAACTTTCCCTTATGTGCACGTCAGTTCCTGGGTGTTCGCAGAAGATCATAAACCACGGAAAAAACTCAGGGTACGCAGGAAATGAACGAAGAACCATTCTCAATGCGATGAACGATTTAGTAAAGTCGCCGGGGCAAGCTACTAATTACAGGGCTGATAGGTCTCATCAGTGTTTTTATCTGGCCAGCGGGGCTGCTGCGGAATCTAATCGCTGATATGGCAGACAATCTCTTGAAACGCTATCTATTCGCCAGTGATTTCGATCAAACACTGACATTCAATGATTCGGGCTATGTTCTGGCCGAACTGGTGGGAATTCCAACTGTGGAGTTTGAGCGTAAAGCGAAAGGAATGGCGAAGCTCAATCTGGTGCAGCAGGGTGCGGAGCTTGCTTACTTACTGCTCCACGATCCTGAATTTCGCACGAAAGTGCGCAAGGAACATTTGTATCAAGTCGGCGAGCGAATCCGCTTAAAGGAGAATATCGAACTGCTTTACCGCGTTCTCAACGCGGGAATTGATGGATTTCAGTTCGAGTTCTATGTGCTCTCGGCAGCGCCGGTAGAGGTGATCCAATCAGCGCTGGAAGGAATGGTGCCTGCGGATCACATCTATGGTACTGAGTTCCGGTACAGCGCAGGGGGCGAAATAGAGAGCATCGTTCGTGCCACGGCAGGGTACGGTAAAGTTGCGGCGCTTGATCAGTTGCAGGCTGAGTTGCAGATCGGGCCAGATCACATTGTTTACAGCGGAGACGGCAGCTCGGATGTCCACGTCATGCTGCATGTGAATTCGCGCGACGGCTTCACGATTGCGGTGTCGGAGGCCAAACTGGTATCACAGGTCGCCAGCAGAACCGTGCTGAGCAGGAGCGCGGTAGCTGTGCTGGTGCCGATTCTGGAGGATATCGTTCATTGGGACCGGTTGCGGATCCGGCAGTTTTTTGAATCCTATGGACTGCTGATCCAGGAGTGGGACCGGGTGCGGACCGATTGGCTGACTCTCAGGCCCGCCCTGGTTGATGCTGAATCGCCAGCCAGTCCTCCGGTGAAGAAAGTTCCGGACGATCTGACTCTTCAATAAGATCTTCACATGCTGAGAGACAAGAACCTGATCCCGCTTTCCCATCAGCACCAGCATGCGTTGGCGTTGTGCGTGCGTCTCGATCGCGCGCTGCAAGCCGGTGAGGTAGACGCTGCAGCCTGGCAAGCGGAGATCCAGCAGATTTTCGAGCAGGAAATCGCACTGCACTTTGCCACGGAAGAGAAGGAAGTGTTTCCCGCGGCAGTGCGGTTTCACGAGTTGCAGCCGCTAATTGAGGAACTTCTGGCCGAGCATGTAGTGCTGCGCGGTCTATTCGCGGAGAGCGCCTCGCGCACCCTGGGCGTAACCGGGCTGCGAGTGTTTGCGGACCGGCTTTCGCGGCACGTCCGCAAGGAAGAGCGAGAGCTCTTCGAAAGTATGCAGCGGCGTATGTCGGTCGATGAACTGGCGGCGCTTGGGAGGGCACTGGAAACCGCTCTAAACGATGCCTCGAATGCGTGTCTGATTCCGACGGAAGCCACCCGGCTGCGGCCGAAGACCCAGTGAGGCCTCAGTCAGACTTTTGCAAACCGCGACTCCCCCACAAACCTCTGGTACTTTGTTTTACTCCCGTATAATTGGGCTTTCGGAGCTGCATGGATCCATCCGTCGCTACACAAAGCCCGATTTCCCACGTCAGCGCCGTTCCTCCTCAAACAACCCATCGAACTTCTTCTCTAGTCATTATTTTCTTGTCATGGGTCTGCATCTATGTGGCAGGCATGTTCCACCCAGCCCTTCTGGACGATGCTGACACGGTGCACGCGGAAGCCGCGCGTGAGATGGTCCTGCGCCACGATTGGGTAACGCTCCACGTGAACGGCATTCGGTATCTGGAAAAGGCGCCGTTGATGTATTGGACTGTGGCCGCCAGCTATCTGTGGTTCGGAGTTTCGGAGTGGAGTACGCGGCTGCCGCTGATGCTGGGTATTTTGGCTTGGCTGCTGGTCGTGTATAAATTCGGAACCTATGCGTACGGGGAACGCGGAGGATTCTACTCCGCCTTGGGGTTGGCCACCGCACTGGGCCCGTATTTATTCACCCGCTTCCTGATTCCCGACACTCTGGTGGGCCTGTGGCTCGCGCTGTGCTTCTATTTTTTTATGAAATCGCTGGAAGAACAACGACCCTCGCGTTTTGTGTGCTGGGGCATCGCAGCATGTTGCGCACTCAATGTGCTGGCAAAAGGATTGATTGGTCTAGTGTTCCCGGTCGCCGTAATGGGGCTTTATCTATTGCTGACCAGAAATCTGCGCCACCTATTGCGACTGAGACTCTTCTCCAGCACGCTGGTTTTTTTAATCATCGCAGCCCCGTGGCACGTATTAGCTGCCGTGCGAAACCCAGATCAGGGCTCAATCCGCGGGTTTCTCTGGTTTTATTTCATTAACGAACACCTTCTCCGATATCTGAACAAACGAGTGCCACGGGATTACGACACTGTGCCACTGGTATTGTTCCTGGCGCTTGCGTTTCTTTGGATTTTTCCGTGGCTTGCGTTCTTGCCGCAGGCATGTAGAAAAGCGTTAACACGCTGGCGCGATTTAACATCCAACCTCGATACCGCGAGCCGGGCTAATTTGCTGTGTCTGTTGTGGGCGGTTGTAATTATTGTTTTCTTCAGCTTTTCGACGCGGCAGGAGTATTACACCATTCCCGCGGTTCCCGCATTTGCATTGTTGATCGGGGGTTGGCTCAGGCAGGAAGTTGAATCACCAGCCAACAGCGACGAACGCCGAGCAGGCAAGGTTTCGGCCGTTGCTCTTTTTGCATTGGGCTGCTTCATTTTTTCCATCGCGATCTTCTTCCTGCTGTCTTCGAAAGCTCCACCGCCTGGCACCGACCTCTCCCAATTGCTCACCAAAAATCCCGAGGAATACACTCTCTCCTTCGGGCACATTCTCGATCTAACTCCGCAATCCCTAGGCGCCTTCCGTGGCCCTTTGCTGGGATTCTCGCTGGCGTTTCTTGTGGGCACCGGTCTGAACTGGTTCTTTCGATCGCGAGGCCGCCCTGCACACGGCAATCTGATTCTGGCCGTGATGATGGTTGCGGTGCTTGCGTGTGTTCACGCCGCCTATGTGACTTTCTCTCCAATCTTGACTTCCAAGCCGCTGGCGCTGGCAATCAAGCAGCATACCCAGCCTGGAGACGTTGTCGTGGTGGGCGGTGATTACGCTGCCGCCTCCAGCATCAATTTTTATGCGTCTGTGCATTTGTTGGTATTGCATGAGCCCAATGCGATCCTCTGGTATGGCTCGCAGTTTTCGGATGCGCCACATGTTTGGGAGACGCAAGCTTCGTTTGAGTCCTTGTGGTCGGGGCCGAAGCGCGTTTTTCTGTGGACCGATCAACAGAGCCCGCGGGAACTAGGAGCCGCACCGCGCTATCTGGTGGCGCAAAGCGGCGGCAAATCCGTTCTCACCAACAAGCCACTCTCCAGCAGTCTCTGATAATTGCCTTTGTGCCCCCCAGATATAATCGGCTGCTCTAATGAGTAACACCATCCTCTTGCTCGGGCGAGCGCTCTTGGGCATTGCCATCGCGGGGAGCGTTAGTTCCAGCATCTATCTTTTTTTAGTACTGGCTGCCGTATTACGCTTCCGCCAAGTCTCTCGAACAGCTCGCCAGCAAATAGCGTTTGTGCCGGCGGATTCGTTGCCTTTTGTCGCGCTGCTGAAACCGGTGCACGGAATGGAACCTCGCCTTCGGCAGAATCTCGAAAGTTTTTTCCAGCAGGATTACCCCAATTACGAGATCGTGTTTGGAGCGCGTTCCCCGGAAAATTCCGCAGTTGCGGTGGTAGAAGAGCTGCGCAAACAGTTTCCGCAAGTGAAATCCAGGGTCATTTTCTCTGGCCATCCTTCCTGGCCGAATGCCAAGGTGTTCTCGCTGGACAAGATGATTTCCACTTCTTCCGGCGAGTTCTTTGTAATCACTGACAGCGATGTTAAGGTCGGCTCGGATTTTCTCCGGAAAATCATCCCCACATTACTCAAGCCCAAGGTCGGACTTTTAACCTGCATGTACCGCGGTATGCCGGCGCAGAGCTTCTGGTCATCGCTTGAGGCGCTGGGATTGTCGGTGGAGATGTCCTCGGGAGTCCTGGTAGCCGACATGCTCGAGGGCATGCGGTTCGCTTTGGGCGCTGTGATCGCGGTCAGGAAGGATGCGCTTGCAAAGATTGGCGGGCTCCGCACAGTCGCGGAGTACTACTCCGATGATTTCGAGCTGGGCAATCGCGTCTGGAAAGCCGGATATAAAGTCCAGCTCTCACACTACGTCGTTGATCACGTGCTGATCCCGAGTTCGTTCGCGCGCACGTTTGGCCACCAGCTACGCTGGATGAAAAGCACTCGATATTCGAGGCCTCTTGGTCATCTGGGCAGCGGTTTGACATTTTCCATGCCGTTTGGACTGTTGGGATTTTTCTCCGCAATTGCGCTCGGTTACGGCTGGCTAGGATTGGCACTGCTGGTGGCCGCGGTCGTCAACCGTGTTGTGCAGTCGCTGGCGGTTGGACGGGGAGTAGTCTGTGACCGGCGGGCGTTGTGGCTGTGCTGGCTCTATCCTTTGCGCGATCTGTTCGGATTTATTACGTGGGTGGCGAGTTACACGAGTGCCACGTTTTTGTGGAGAGGAGAACGGTACAGCTTCAGTTCGGGAGGAAGGATCATTGCACGAGAGCGCGCTACCGAGATCAGGGATTAGGTTACTTTCGCCAGTTTGCCGCGGCTAACCACAAACCGATCTCCACGCCATGTCACGGTGTTTCCCAAAAAACTGGCGAACCAGAACAGCGGCCCAATCAGGTCACGCAAGGGGAGCAGCCACATCAGTCTTTGTATATGCCGGTCCAGCAACACTCCCCGTCCAACCAGCAGCATCATTGCTGTCCTCAGCAGGAGCACCGCCACCAGCAACACACACGCCCAGGTTGCGACTCCGCTCAATAACAGCGCCAGCAAGCCCCAGAAAAGGCCAAATGTAATCACGAAGCCGGAATACCCTCGCGGACGGGAAGTGCGCACAGTTCTCGCCCAGCGCAGTTGATGCGCGATGAACTCACGCAGCGTGTATGCCGGCAACACAGTTTCTACAGTCACGTCCGAGAGCTTCACGGCAAGCTGCCTTTGCACGATGCGTTGACCTAGTTGGTAATCGTCAGCCAGATAGTTGACCAGAGCCTCGAAGCCGCCGATCGCCTCCAGTTCACGGCGGCGGAATGCCAAAGTCGACCCCAGGCCGAAGCGCAGACCTCCTTCTACCCGACGAGCACTCAGCACCGCAGCACAAAAATCAACGATGCCGAGAGATTCAATACACGAAGTAAGCCTGGAATTTGCGATGGCACGATAAAGGCAAGTTACCAAGCCGATATTCTCCTGCTCGAGAGGCGCTATCACTCGGCGCAGATACTCACGATCCACGCGAATGTCGCTGTCATTGACAATCAAGAAGGAATATTTGGCCCTCCGTGCCATCTGCAGGAGATTGCTGACTTTGATATTGGGGCCGACACGCTCACGGCAAACCACCAGGTGAATGGAACCGCCGGGAAATTCACGCTTCAACTGCTCCACCAGCGGTATTGCCGGATCGTCATGGTCACTGACGCCAAAGATGATTTCGTACTCCGGGTAATCCTGAAGGCAATGAGTGCGGAAGTTTTCGTACATCTCGGGATCGGTGCCCTTGAGTGGCTTGAGGACCGAGACTGGGGGCGTGGCATTTGTGGAGCCGGGGCTTCTGTCCGCGCGCGCTCTCTCGCGCAACAATTCCAGTACGCACACAATGCAGAAACAGTAGTAGCCCATGCTCGAAATAGTTCCAAGCACGGCGATCGCTTTGATGATCTCGATGGCGGCGCGAATCATGAATGGCACGAAGAATAAGCTACTCGTAGCGCAGCGATTCGATTGGATCCAGATTCGCGGCCTTCCACGCGGGATAAATTCCGAAAAGTAAGCCTTCCACTGCCGCGGCGCCAAATCCAAAGCTGGCCCAGAAAACGGACATGCTTGCCGGCAAGGAACTCCAGATCGCAGGGATAATCCAGGTGATAACCGCGCCGAATAGCACGCCGATAATTCCTCCCAGGGCAGTGAGCGTAATCGCCTCCAATGTGAACTGAAGCAAGATATCGCGCTTGCGAGCGCCGATGGCTTTGCGCACACCGATTTCACGGGTTCGCTCGGTAACCGATACCAGCATGATGTTCATCACTCCCACTCCGCCAACGATCAGGCCCACACTCGAGACCGCAAACATGAAAATAAAGACTGCGCCCGTGATCTGGTTCCAGACGTCGGAAAGGGAATCCTGGGTGAAGACCGCGAAATTATCCGGCTTGTTTACCGAGACACGGCGGCGGCGACGTAAAAGCTCCCGCAGTTCGTCGATCGTTTTTGGCATGTCTTCGTGCGAGGTCGCCTTGACGCTGATCCAATATTGTTTCTGTTCGGGATGAAGTTTGCGGAATGTGCTGAGCGGAAACAGCACGATGTTGTCCTCCGGATTTTTGCCAGCGGCGAATGCGCTCTTGCGCTTGGCGGCCACTCCGATAACAGTGAACAACTGTCCGTCAATGTTAATTTCCTTTCCGAGTCCATCTTCGTTCCCGAACAACTCTTCATTGGCATCCGCGCCTAGAACTATCACCGGCGAATGATGCAGATCGTCGATTTCGTTAAACCAGCGTCCGGACGAAACTTCGAGATCAAAAACGTCCTTCCAGTCCCCCGTATCACCTTCTAGAATTGTGTTCTTCGTCTTGCGGTTTCCATATTTCACTACATAGGTCCCGGTGCCGAACGCCGGATTCTGATAGCGCAAGCCAGCAGTTACAGCTTTTACATGAGGCAACACCTTCATCGCTTGGGAGTCTTCCAGGGTCAGCTCTTTGCGAGTGCGCATCTCCTCAGTGGGACGGCTAAAGGAAAATGGGTAAATGTGGAAGGCGAATATAAGGTCCGAACCCAAACTTTGAATCGAGGCGCTCACGTTAGTATTCAGTCCGCGCACAACGGAAGAAATACCGATGACCACGGCCACACCGATCACGATGCCCAACACCGTGAGTGCCGACCGCATCTTGTTGCTGCGGATCGTGTCCAAGGCCATCTGGACAATCTCACGGTAGTCGTGTCTGCGAATCATCGGGATTGAGTCCTTGAATCATTGACGAATGGAATCATTAAAGCTCGAATCGCAAAGCTGCAATTGGCTCTAGTCTCGCCGCCCGTCTCGCGGGATAAACACCGAAAAATACCCCAACGCTGGTGGAAACGATCAATCCCGCTGCCACGGCCCACAACTTGATGGCCGAGGGCATCCCAATCATCGCCGTGACGCCTTTGGCGAAGCCGATGCCAAACACCACTCCTATGAGACCGCCGACCAGGGCCATGGTTCCAGATTCGATCAGAAACTGCAGCAGCACATCGTCGCGGCGTGCCCCCATCGCTTTGCGAATACCGACCTCGCGCGTTCGTTCTGTGACCGAAACCAGCATGATGTTCATGATCACAATCCCGCCGACTACAAGCGATATTGCCGCGATTGCGATCATAGCAATAAAGAATGTGTCACTAAGGTTTGCCCAGATGCTCAAGAAGCTGGCGTTGGTCTCGGCGGTGAAGCTGTCCGGCTTACCTGGGAGATCGTGACGGCGGGCGCGCAGGATCGCTCGCGCTTCATCAATCGCACTGTCCAACTGGCTTCCTATGCCATTGGCCTTTCCTGAGATGCGGATGCTGTTTCGGGTTCCAAATTGCTTGAGGTACGCGCTGATTGGCATGGCAACGTAGTTGTCGCGGCTTTGGCCCAGCGTCTTTCCCTGCTTTTGCCCGACGCCTATGATGCGGTAGATCTGGCCTTCTACTCGAATTTCCTTGCTCAGAGGATCTGCTCCGGGAAATAGGTGATCGACGATGTCGGTGCCGACCACCGCGACATTAGAACGATCATTCTGATCGTTTTCATTCAACATCCGGCCAGCCGCCACGTCGATGTCGAAAATCGCGGTCATGGAGGGCGTCATTCCTCGTACCCATACGTCATTGATCGCCTGCTCACCGTACTTTACGTGGCCGGCGAAATTAGTGAGCGAAGCGCCGACCAGAGTGCATCGGCTGCAGCTTTCGAGCACGGCCTGATAGTCCTCCATCGTCAGATCCTTGCGCTTCTCGCCTTCCAGCAACTGATCGATATTGGTGATAACCGGCGACATCTTGCTGATGATGAAAACATCTGCGCCGAGATTAAAGACCTTCTCGGCCACATACCCATTGATGCCATTGACAAACGTAACCACCGCGATGACTGCCGCCACACCGATCACGACGCCCAGTAGGGTCAAGGCTGAGCGCAGCTTATTTGCCCACAGCGACTGCAGGGCAATGCGTATGGCTTCCAGGAAGTTCATTGGATAGACGTTTTTCGTCGCTTACGCGAAGGAATCCGGTTCAAGTCTAGCAAAGGCGGTGACAATGCAGGGCCCCCGCGCAAGGGACCGCTTCTCACCCCAGCCAGTGCGGATTTTGCACCGTGCCATCGAAATTGTGCGTAGTCTTGTACTGTTCGTACTCGCCATTGGCGGCGACGGGCGCTGTCTTGGCGAGCAGGGCCGCAGTCTCCTCTGAGGACATAGGCTTAAAGCTGCGAGCAACATCCAACGCCTGCTGAAGCACTAAAACTGAATCACAACCGGTAATCACGACACTTGTCGGCAAACTCATCGCATAGCGCAGACACTCCAGCGGGCTCACGGCCTTGCTCTGCAAGATAATGCCTGCTCCCATCGGTTTCATGCCCAACACGCCGATCTGGCGTTTCACTAATACAGGCAAAACTTTCTTCTCGAAGCTGTTGTAATGTGCGTCCATCACATTCAGCGGCATTTGCACCGTGTCAAAAGTGAAGTTGCGGGCGCATCCGGTTTCCAGCATCTTCAGGTGAATATCGGGGCTCTTATGTCCCGTGAACCCGATGAATCGAATCTTGCCCTGCTTCCTGGCTTCCAGCGCAGCTTCCATGCTGCCGCCTGAACCGAAGATCCTGGCAGGATCGGTCTCGCGGATCACTTCATGAAATTGCAGCAGGTCGAGGTGATCGGTTTGCAAGCGGCGCAAGGACTCGTCAATCTGCTTTGCCGCGGATGTTTTTGTCTGCCCGTCAATCTTTGTCATGAGAAAAGCCCTTTGACGGTAGCCATCGCGAAGCGCCTTACCCATGCGCACTTCGCTCTTGCCATCGTTGTAGTCCCAACAGTTGTCGAGGAAGTTGATGCCGTTATCGAGCGCCGTGCGGATGATCCGGATGCTCTCCTGCTCATCGTGCTGCGTGCCGAGGTGGTACCCGCCAACCCCGACGATCGACACCTTTTCGCCAGTGCGGCCCAAGGCGCGATATGGAACAGAAGCTTCAGCCGCTTGCGCAAACTGTTTCGCCACTGACCCAACAACACCGGCAGCCCCAACTCGTCTCAAGAAATTGCGTCGATCCATGCCTCACCTCGTCCGGCTGGTTACCAGCCTCATGAGAACACCGGCGACCTCTTGGATGCAAAAGCATGCGCCTAGGAAATCACGGAGCTGCCGGCGACCATCCCATTCTCTTCCTCAACTCCGTGATATGGGCGACATGATGGCGCCCATGCCAGGAATACAGAACGAGATTTTTCTCGAGTGGCAGGAGGCCTAGCTCCGGATGTTGGAAAGTACGTTTCCAATCGCTGGGTTCAATGGAGCGTAAAAGACGAACCCACCGGTCATGTAATGAATCCATCAGACTGAGTGATACCTCCGGCGGGGTGTTTGTTGTGTCGGCCAGTTTCGCCCAACGATCTTCCATGTAAGGTTTGATGGTGGGCTCGTTCTCCGTCAGCGCCAGCTTGAAACGGATGTAGGCATTCATATGGCTATCGGGTACATGGTGAACAACCTGGCGCACTGTCCAGCCACCATCGCGATAAGGAGTGTCGAGTTGTTGTGGCGAGAGTCCGCGAATGGCTTCCCGCAATCTTGATGGCGCTTGCTCGATGTCATCGATCAATTTCTGCCGTTCTTCTGAGGTGGGTGGAGTTTGATATTCGAACTTCCCGATCGGATAACGCGGATCGCTCATCTTGGTCCTCCGGTGGCTTAAAGATGAACGCGCGAACTCCGAAGCTGCAGAAAATCGTTACAAAAGGCGGATAGACAAGTGTTGTTATCAGACAGGAAGAGACAATTTCCTAGCGCAGGAGGGCAATGAGTCTCACGGGACCATGCGTGCTCCCCCGGAGCTTGGCCGGAGCTACCATAACGACTGCTCCACTGGCGGGAACACGCTCCAGACTTGCGACGTTTTTCAACACATACACACTGTGCGATAGCGCATATTTATCTACTAGGTCATGGTTTGAGCGTCGACTCTCGAGATTATCCGTACCCAAACCGGTAACGGCCCGTCCTTCCACGAGAAATGCTTCGGTGTCGGCAGAAAACGTCGACAAGAGCGCAGTCTTTTTTTCAGAGTTGGAGTGCTGTCCGGTGCGTGCAATTACGACCGAGCCGAGCGGGATCTGACCATTAGCCCGTTCCCAACGGGCAACATCCTCTACAGAAATCTGGTAATTAGGATTATGTTGCGTCTTTTCGGAGACGTCGAGAACCACAAGCGGCGCAATCAGCCGCTCGGCTGGGATCTGATCTATAGTCCAAAGGCTTTTGGCGAAACGGGCGGGGGCATCGATACCTGTACCCACGTCGCCGGCTGATACCGTCTCACCAGCCTGCGTCAGGTCCACCACACCACGAAGGCTGGAAGCTTGAGCTGCTTCAGGACGGTGTTGGGCAAATAGAAAGAGGGCCAGCACCAATATGTAGGCGACCACAAATGTACGAATTCTTGTCACTTAAGCACTTTCTGTTTTGACCTGAGTTAAGCTTGGGGAGAGCCGCCAAAACAGGGGGATGCAGACTTCTTCTGCCGAAGCTGCTCACCCCTATTTTGATCCGTAAGGGAACGAGCAACAAGGACCCTTAGGCCATGACCCTTCGTGTATGACGCGGTGCCTACGCCAGCAGAACTGCGGCGATTGCCGCGAGCAGAGTGCCGAGAAAATTCACGGCATTATTGTTCAATATGCGGCGCTGCTCTAATAGGGCTCCCAAGAAACTGTCGGCGAGCATACCCAAGATGCCTGCGGATCCTGCGAATGCCGCCCATTTCCAATTCAGCAGCCCGGAAGTGGCGCAGAAGAGGCTGACGACGGCAGCGGCTGAGATACCGGCGAGCGTTCCCGGAAGACTGATTCCGCCATTTGTGCCTGCCGGAACCGGTCCCCAGGTCGTGATCAGATACGCATGGTTGCGAGTGGCCTGGCCGAACTCGCTCGAAACCGTGTCCACGGCCGCTTCAGAAAAGGCAGCAGCCATCGCCAGCAGAAAAACAGGGCGATTACTCATTGCAAACAAACCTGCGCACCCAGTCGCCACCCCCAGATTTGCCAAAATCTGAGAGGACGTTCGCCCAGTACGCGCCTCGGCGGTCCCCAACATCTGCTTCTTGGCGTATCCGAAACGCGTGCTGAGCCAGGTCAAGATAAAGACGATCAATAGCACTGCTAAGGCGCGCGGTCCAACGGTTCCGTAGAGTAAAAAGCAGATACACGCGCCGGTAATCGCACCGGAACGCGTGACTCCGCGGATCGTGTATGCCACGACCGCGAAAGTCACAGAAGCCGCTACAGCCAGCCACCAATTTCCCCAGGTCGTTTGCGCTATCACAGCAAGACTCGTAGATACAGCACCAAGGAATCGAGTTTCAGACGAACTACGATATGTTGGATTCAGTGGAAGAAGACCCCCACGATTTGGGCTTTAAGTTTGGATGACCATCTTCTCCACGGTGCATCAAAATAGCGTAGGTAGTCTAAACTCACTAGGCTGGCGCGGCTCTGGCGCTAAATTACATCGGGGTGAACTATGGCGGCTTCCGTCTGGTCTGGTTATCTTACCTTTGGCCTGATTTCGATGCCGGTGCGGCTCTTCTCGGGCGCACGCAGTTCGAGCATCTCCTTCCACATGCTGCACCGCGACGATATGAGTCGCATCAAGCAGCAGCTCTATTGTCCGAACGACAACCGCGTGGTCGAGCGCAGCGAAATCGTGAAGGGATACGAATTTCGCAAAGACGAATATGTGGTTGTCGAGGCGGAAGAGATCAAAAAGATCGAGCCGAAGACCGCCAAGACCATGGAGATCCTGGAATTCGTCAAAGAAAGCGATGTGGATCCGGTGTATTTCGAGTCCTCGTACTACATGCTCCCAGAAGAGGCAGGCCGCAGACCATACGCCCTGCTTACCAAGGCGCTGGAAGAGAGCGAATACGTTGCCATCGCCAAGCTCACCATGCACAACCGCGAGTACACCGTATTCTTGCGCCCGCACGAAGGCGGGATGATGTTGCATACCATGTACTACGAGGAAGAAGTGCGCAAAGTCGAGGGTTTCGGCGCGCCGGACGTTGCGTTGAAAGACGCCGAGGTGAAGGTTGCGCATCAGTTGATCGAAGCGCTTGCAACAGATTGGGAGCCAGAGAAGTACCACGACACATTCCAGGACAATCTCAAGAACCTTATACAGACCAAGCTCGAAGGCGGGAAGATCCAGGAAGTGGAGAAGCCGAAGAAACTTGCTCCGGTCGTGGATCTCATGGCTGCTCTTAAGCAGAGCCTTGCCGAAATGGAAGGCAAGAAGAAACCGGCGGCAGCCGCGCGTCCGGCAGTCGCTTCAGGGAGAAGGGCACGGCACAGAGGCTGAGCTTGATCCAGTGCGTCCGCTAGCGTCTTTTGCGCATTCCCATTTAGAATAAGACCCTTTCCAGGACCAGCTCGCTTTCATGCAATTTTGTTCATCGAAGTGCCTGCATCGTCTCGTCCGCGAATTTCCAGTGTTGTTGCTGGTCCTGCTCTGGGCAAGCTGCGGAGACCAGTTTCGCCCAGTCGCTACCCCGCTCACCCCCCCTCCTCCTGACCCACAGGCCACTCACTTTGTCTTTGTGATCGATGCCAATGGGTTCGCGACGAATGCCAATGGAACGGTCAATGCTGGCAGCTCTACCCGCATCGACGTTTCGGGGGATACGAACATTGGTATTGCCCAAGTTGGACTAGGCCCGGTCCATGCTGCGCTCTTGCCCAATGGGACGCGTATTTACGTGGCAAACAGTCTGGAAGACACAGTTTCGTCCTACGCCCCGACCAATGCCACTGCCGTCACAACGAGCAGCCTTAATGCCGGGTCCGTTCCGATCTTTGTTGAGACGACCGAAAGCGGCTCTGTGTACGTCGCCAACTTCGGGAACAACACGGTGTCGGCGATCTCGGTTGCAAGCAATGTGGTCAGTAAAACGATGACTGTGGGAATCGCTCCGGTCGCTCTGGCTGAAACTCCCAATGGCCAGAAAGTCTATATCGCCAATCAGGGCAATAACGGGACGAACGGATCCGTCAGCACCATCAACACGGTTGATAAAAGCGTAAATTTAACCATTGCGGGGACCACTTGGCTCTCACCCAGATCAGTTGCTGTTCGTTCTGACAGTCAAAGAGCCTATGCTCTGGATACCGGCAACAGCACCATTACTGCGATTGACACTTCAACGGATGCTGTAACCGGCATTGTTCCGGCATCCGGAACTGGCACGGGCGCCGATTTCATGCGCTACGACGCGAGGCTGAATCGGCTTTATGTGACCAGTTCGACGGGAGCCACGGTGTCGATCTTGGACGCCTCTGCAGATCCGCCAGCCCCGTTGACGGCTGCTCCGCTCACAATTTCAGCAGGCTTGCCTGCATCCGGCCAGACGGATCCTTGCTCGGGGGCGGCAGTGACACCGGTGTCTGTAGCTAGTCTGCCTGACGGCACCCGGGCCTACGTGGGGAGTTATAGATTTGTGGCGTCCTCCAGCGCCCTTTGTTCACAGATTTCGGTAATTAATACTTCGAGTAATACCGTCATCGCGACCGTGTCTCTCGGATCTACAACGGTAAATACGGCAAATCCAAACCCCACCGGCTGTAACACCGCCGCGAGCATCCCTGCTACTCCGCCGTTTGCGCGTTTTAGCGTTTCGCTTGCTGCTTCCGCTGATAGCTCCCGGGTCTACGCCGCCAATTGTGATGCCGGACACACGGCCATTGTTAGGACCCTGGATAATGCGCTGGTTCTGAATTTGCCGGCGCCGCTGAGTAACTTCAAAACAGCCAATGGCGCAACACCACCACCTCAGAATCCTGTATTCATTCTGGCAGGTCCTTAAACTGCTTTTTCTGAGTGAGGCTTACACCCCGGCCACGGCGGTGTGCTCGGGGTGACGGCGCCGATTGTAGCGCAGCGCGATATTCATGAAGATGTTTCCGGTTGCAGTTTCAAAACACATCACCAAGGCTTCCGTGTCTTCGCTGCTCTTCGAGCCAACTTCCGCCGTATGCAGGACCGGGGGATGCACCCGAAAATGAAATCCCTGGTCGTTAAGCGCGGTAATCGCATTGCCTGTGACCTGGTTCGCCAGTTCGCAGACCGTTTCCCAGACGAGAGAATCTGATTCCGGTAACTCCGTGCCCGCGAATTTGCTGGCTACCCGCACTGCAGTCGGGGAATCAAGATCGAAAATCACACGTCCTTCAATGTCGCCGGTGACGTAGATGAGGGCCGCTACACCTCTACGCCGATATGCGTCTTCTTCCATGCTCAGGCTGCCGATGGAGATCGGGGAATCCAGTCCTTGCGCCAAAACGGCATCCGCCGAATTGATGAAAGGCTGGATCAGCTCCATTCTCATGGCTAGACTCCCGCGCCCGCCGCGCTAGTCACGGTGGCGTCATCGCCAAGCACGTATTTGATTACTTCGTACAGGACCTCCGGCTTAACCGGTTTCTGTACGAAATGGCGTGCGCCACGCTGCAGCGCGGCGACGATATTTTCCTGATACCCGACGGAGGAAACCATTACGATGCGGGCCTCTGGATGCTGCACCACGATCTTTTCGGCGGCCGCGATTCCCTCCATCTGCGGCATAGTGATGTCCATCAGTACGATGTCGGGCTTGGTTCTTTCATATTCGGTGATGGCGGCTACCCCGTCTCCCGCTTCCGCCGCCACCTGTCCGCCAAAAGTTTGGATAATGCGGGCCAAATTCTTGCGTGCGAATACGGAATCATCCACCACGAGATAGCGGATGGGTTGACCGTCCTTGGCACGTTTTACTGGCGCAAACTGCTCCATACCGTCCTCCTGCTCTTTGGCGCGCACTGCCCTGTGCTCAACCGCTTACCAAGAATGCTGTGGATTCCATTATTTCGTCTCTTGTCGCCAACTTCTAGTTACCTCCGGCACCAGCGGCACGGTTGCTCTCAGCCGGGTCCGGAGCCAAGCCTTTTCGATCCAACATGCACTGCGCCAGCAGAGTATTAGACAGGGCATCGAGGGCAACCACCCGCAGGACATATCCGCGCTCAATGGCAGCTTTGGGCATGCCGTATACAACGCAAGACTCCTCATTCTGAGCTATCGTCATCCCGCCCGCCGCCTTTACGGTCCCCATACCGGCCGCACCGTCGTCTCCCATGCCGGTCATCAGAACAGCGATACCCTTGGGGCCAAATTCTTCCGCCATACTTTTGAATAGAACATCGGCAGATGGCCGATGTCCGTTTACCCGCGGATCGTCGCTCAATACAGCTACGTCCCCTAATGGAAGGCGTTTTACTTTTATGTGACGCGCTCCCGGACAAATCAAAGCCCGTCCGGCGAGCAAGAGATCGCCGGACTGCGCCTCCTTTACCGCCATTCCGCAGATCTCGTCCATGCGGCGCGCGAACATTTCTGTGAACCCTTCCGGCATGTGTTGCACGATGACAATGCTGCCGGGAAAATCCGACGGTAATTGCGACAGCACGTATTGCAGAGCATGCGGGCCCCCGGTCGAGACTCCGATCGCGACGATCTTGCTCGGCATGGATTTTGCCTGGGGCGCAATCTTGTGCGCGGGCCGGACCACCTCCGCGATAGGCTTTACCGGTACTCCCCGGCTAAGCGCCGCAGCCTTGATCTTGGAGATTAGCTCCTGCGCAATTTGCGGCATGTGCGCCGCGACATCCTGTGGCTTAGCGACAAAATCGAATGCCCCTAGGGATAATGCCTGCAGAGTGACGGAAGCGCCTTGTGTGCTATGGGAGCTCACCACGATCACGGGCATCTTGTGCCGGCGCATGATTTCCTTCAGCATTTCCAAGCCGCCCATGCCGGGCATCTCGAGATCAAGCGTGATCACTTGGGGCTGCAGTTCTTCAATCTTTTTTAGACCGAAGTTGCCATCCATCGCAGTGCCGACAACCCGAATCGAAGCATCTGTCGCCAGGATCTGCGGAATGAGCTTACGCATGAGCGCTGAATCATCCACCACCAGGACGCGCACGGGGTTGGCGATCACGATTGCGCCTCCACTATGGGTTGGGCGAGTGGAAGATCGGCAGCAGGCAGCAGAAATCCTGAGGCCACAGTTCCTGGTTGCAGCGGTCGTGATCTGCTGTGGCGTTCAATGACAGCGGGAAGATTCACAATGAGGACTACGCGCCCATCGCCCAAGACGGAAGCCCCGCTGATGAGGTCGGTGGAAATAGAACGGTCATC
>Ga0075423_10000042_pt1 | contig 64200 bp, 58 predicted proteins | sample SoiMethybrSBSTD2_FD_80114 | JGI IMG/M metagenome (GOLD analysis project Ga0075423, IMG submission 80114) | Bulk soil microbial communities from a Populus tree surrounding site in Tennessee, USA - Soil MetaG P. TD hybrid SBSTD2 | ecosystem: Environmental > Terrestrial > Soil > Tree plantation... | reverse complement strand
GGAGCTGGTCGCGGTGCTCGGGCCGGGCGACTTCTTCGGCGAGATGGCGCTCATCGAAGGACGGCCGCGCAGCGCGAGCGTGCGCGCCCGCACCGAGGTCGAGGTCACGACGCTCGGCGCGCAGGTCTTCTCGCGCATCTCGAAAACACTGGCGCCGCTGCAGCAGCGGCTCGCGCACGCGATCAAGCAGCGCACTACGCGCGTATGGACGCGGATGCCAGAGGCGCACGCGGTGCTCGTGCGCGAGACCGTCGCCTCGTTCGTCGAGCCGGCAACCTTCACGTTGCGCGGCGACGACCCGTTCGAACGCGCACTCGAGCTGTTTGCCATGCATCACGCCGATACGGTCTACATCGTCGACGACGACCAGCGGATTGTGGGTGTGCTCACGCGCACCGATCTCCTTCGTGTCGTCGAGGTGATGTCGTCGCGACCGATGGCGGAGCGTGAGGGCGTGACCGTTCGACAGTTCATGACGCCCGACCCGGTTGTCGTGGCGCTCGATGACAGCGCATCGGTGGCGACGCTGTCGATGTGGAACCGAGGGCTGAAGAGCCTTCCTGTCGTCACCACCGCGCACGGCGGACGCCTGGCCGGATGTCTGCGCGCGGAAACCGTTATGCAGCGAGTGCTGCAGACACTGCTCGTACGTGGGGGCCGTCTGACGGCGGCACGTGCGTAGGGGTCGCCTCGAGGCGGCCTAGGGAGTGATCCATGTCGATCGATTCGCTCGTCCCCCCGAAATCGGGACGCAAGAACCCTCTCAAGGAGCTTCAGGAGTACGGTCAATCTGTCTGGCTCGATTACATTCGGCGCAGCGCGATCGCGAGCGGCGAGCTGCAGCGTCTCGTCGACGAAGACGGCCTCTCCGGCGTGACCTCGAACCCGGCGCTCTTCGAACGAGCGATCGCCTCGTCTGACGATTACACGGTGTCGATCGAGGAGCTCGCCCGACACGCCCATCTGGACGCCAAAGCGATCTTCGAGGAACTCGCCATTCTCGATATTCAAGCGGCTGCCAATGTGTTTCGTCCCGTGTATCAGCGCACCAGGTATCGCGACGGCTACGTCAGTCTGGAGGTGTCGCCGCACCTCGCGCACGACCAACTCGGGACCATTCACGAAGCCATCCGATTGTGGAATCGCCTCTCTCGTTCGAACGTCATGATCAAGGTGCCGGCGACCACGGCCGGCATCGAAGCGCTGCGCGACCTCATTGGCGATGGCATCAACGTCAACGCGACGTTGTTGTTTTCATCCGACGTCTACGAGCGTGTCGCCGACGCCTACATGTCGGGGCTCGAAGATCGGGCCAGTCGAGGCGGCGACATCACACGCGTGTCGAGCGTGGCCAGCTTCTTCGTCAGCCGCATCGACAGCGCCATCGACGCGGAGGTTGCGTCGCGGTTGTCCGGCTCGACCACCGCGATCGAGCGTGCGCATCTGGGGGCGCTGCGCGGACGGGTGGCGATCGCCCATGCCAGGCTCGCCTATCAGCGCTCTCGCGCGATCTACGCGTCGCGGCGCTGGCGCGACCTGCAGCGACTCGGCGCGCAGCCGCAACGTCTGCTATGGGCGAGCACGAGCACGAAGAATCCAGACTATCGGGACGTGATGTACGTCGAGGAGCTGATCGGACCCGACACCATCAATACGATGCCGCCCATCACCTACGCGGCCTTTCGCGACCACGGCGAGGCACGGCCCGGCTTGCTGGAGAGTCTGTCGGCCGCGTCGCGCACAATGGAGATGGTCGACGAAGCCGGCATGTCCATGGACGGGCTGACCCGACGGCTGTTGGACGAAGGGCTCGCGCTGTTCGTCGAGGCGTTCGACTCGGTGCTCGATGCAATCGAGCGTCGGCGCCGAGCCGTTCTCGGAGAGAATCGTACGTAAGGAGATTTCATGACCATCGGGATGATCGGTCTCGGTCGAATGGGCGGCAACATGGTGCGCCGGCTCCTGCGCGGCGGGCATCGATGCGTCGTCCACGATCTCAACCCGCAGAACGTGTCGGCGCTTGCGGCCGAGGGGGCGATCGGTGCGGGGTCCTTCGAAGAAGTGGTGGCCAAGCTCGAGCCGCCGCGCGCAGTGTGGATCATGGTGCCGGCCGGTGACGCCACCGAACAGACCGTGCACGCGCTCGCTCAGCATCTCCAGCGAGGCGACACGATCATCGACGGCGGAAACTCGTACTTCAAAGACGATGTGCGGCGGGCGACGGAACTGCGGCAACTCGGCATTCACTATCTCGATGTCGGAACGAGCGGCGGCATCTGGGGACTCGATCGCGGCTACTGCCTGATGATCGGCGGACCGATCGATGCCGTCGCGCGTCTCGAGCCGATCTTCCAGACGCTCGCGCCCGGGCGCGGCTCGATTCCCCCGGCGCCCGGACGTACGAAAGGCGGAACCGCGGAGCAGGGGTACCTCCACTGCGGCCCCGAGGGCGCTGGGCATTTCGTCAAGATGATTCACAACGGGATCGAGTACGGCCTGATGCAGGCGTACGCAGAAGGCTTCGATATCTTTCGCAACGCCAGTTCGCCCAGTCTTCCTGCGTCGTACCGCTACGACTTGAACCTCGCGGACATCGCCGAGGTGTGGCGTCGCGGCAGCGTCGTCGCCTCGTGGCTGCTCGATCTGACGGCAAGCGCGTTGAGTGAAGACCCATCGCTCGCCGGATACGTCGGCCGAGTCCAGGATTCAGGCGAAGGCCGATGGACGGTCATGGCCGCCGTCGAAGAGGCCGTTCCCGCGGACGTGCTTTCGGCGTCGCTATATGCGCGCTTCCGCTCGCGGCAGGACCATACGTTCGCCGACAAGCTGCTCTCCGCCATGAGACATCAATTCGGCGGGCACGCCGAAGCACCGGCGCCGGCCACCGTTGGGAACAAACCATGACGTCGACGAAAGCGCAGGCGCCACACTCGCCGCAATCGCACAATCCAGCGCCGCCGTGCGCGATGGTGATCTTCGGCGGTGCGGGCGACCTCACCAAGCGCAAGCTCGTTCCCGCGCTCTATAACCTCGCGGCAACTGGTCTTCTGGGCGAATCGTTCGCCGTTGTGGCGATCGCACGCTCGGAGATGACGCACGACGAGTATCGCCAACGGATGGCGGCCGATCTTCGCGAGTTTGCGACCGGCCCTATCGATCCGGCGATCTGGAAACGGCTGGAGAAGCTGTTCTACTACGTGCACGGCGACTTCGCGGACCCCGGCACCTATTCGCGCCTGAAGACGCAGCTCGCCGAGGTCGACACTCGCCACGGCACCAACGGGAACTATCTTTTCTATCTCGCCACTGCGCCCGAGTTCTTTTCCGAAGTCGTGTGTCAGCTCTCGCGCACCGGACTCATGCGAGAGGAAGGTGAGGCCTGGCGCCGCGTCGTCATCGAGAAACCGTTTGGCCGCGATCTCGAATCGGCTCGCCGCTTGGACCACGAGCTGATGCACGTGATCCGCGAGCGGCAGATCTTCCGCATCGATCACTATCTGGGCAAAGAAACCGTTCAAAACATCATGGCGTTTCGATTCGCCAACGGGATCTTCGAGCCGGTCTGGAACCGCCGCTACGTCGATCACGTGCAGATCACATCGACCGAAGAAGTCGGCGTCGAACAGCGCGGCGGGTATTACGAGACCGCTGGCGCGCTCCGCGACATGGTGCCGAATCATCTGTTCCAGCTGATGACGCTGACCGCGATGGAGCCGCCGATCTCGTTTCAGGCCGACGCCGTCCGCGACGAGCAGACGAAGGTGCTCACGGCGATTCAGCCGATGTCGGCCGATGACGTGTCGCGGCGCGCGATCCGCGGGCAGTATGGTGAAGGCACGATCGATCAATCGCATGTGCCGGCTTATCGCGCCGAGCCCAAGGTGCGAACGGACTCGGCCACTGAAACCTACGTCGCGTTGAAAATGCTGATCGACAACTGGCGATGGGCCGATGTGCCGTTCTATCTGCGCACTGGCAAGCGTCTGCCGCGACGAGTCACCGAAATCGCCATCCAGTTCAAGCCGGCGCCGTTCGTGTTGTTTCGCGATACTCCGGTCGAACGCCTCTCGCCGAATCGTCTGGTGATGCACATCCAACCGGATGAGGGAATCACGCTGCGGTTCAGCGCCAAGGTGCCAGGACCGCACGTGCATCTCGGCTCGGTCAGTATGGATTTCAAGTACTCCGACTACTTCGGAGCCACGCCGAGTACCGGATACGAGCGGCTGCTGTACGACGCGATGGAAGGCGATGCGACGTTGTTTCAGCGCGGCGACATGGTGGAGACCGCCTGGAGCGTCGTCGAGCCGATTCTCCAAGCGTGGCAGGCCACGCCGCCTCGAGACTTTCCCAACTATGCGGCCGGATCGTGGGGACCGGCCGCGGCCGACGAGCTGTTGCGGCGCGATGGCCGACAGTGGCGCGAGATCAAGTCCGAGATTAAGTCCGAGATCAAGTCATGAGGCTCGGTTGCCGATGAGGCGAATCCACATCTCAGCAACCGCCGATGATCTGAGCGTGGACGCGGCGCAGGAGTTTGTGCGCGTCACCGCCGACGCGGTGAAGTTGCGCAGCCGGTGCTACGTGGCGTTGGCCGGCGGCAGTACGCCTCGAGGACTCTATCGCGCGCTCGCCAACACGCAGCCGCTTCGCACGCAGGTGCCGTGGAGCCGCATCGAGTTCTTCTGGAGCGACGAACGTCACGTTCCGCCGGACGACCCCGAGAGCAACTATCGCATGGCGTCCGAGACGATGCTCGCTGCTGCGCCGGTGCCACCCACGCAAATCCATCGCGTGCGGGCCGAGAATCCGGACGCAGTGATCGTCGGGCGCCAGTACGAAGAGGAGATCCTGACCGACGTCGCGCATGACGGCGGCATGCCTCGATTCGATCTCATGCTCCTCGGCCTCGGAACGGACGGACACACGGCCTCGCTCTTTCCCGGTACGACGGCGCTGGCCGAACGGCGACGGCTGTGCGTCGATACCTGGGTCGAGCGCTTGAAGACCCATCGGATCACGATGACGCTGCCGCTCATCAACGCCGCTCGTGCGGTGATGTTCGTGGTCAGCGGCGCCGACAAGGCATCGATCGCGCGCGACGTGCTGCAGGCCGATTCCACCGCGGCCGATCGGCCGGCGCAGCTCGTGCAGCCTGATGGCGAGTTGCTTTGGATGCTCGACGACGAGGCCGCTCGTTGGATTAACCGGCCAGTCTCATGAGGACACGGGTCTTCTTGGTCAGACACGGTGCGACGACGCTGAGCAGCGAGGATCGGTTTGCCGGTTCCACCGATGTTCCACTCGGCGTCGAGGGGCGCGACCAGGCAGAGCGGCTGGCAGATCGTCTGGCGGCGGCGCCGCTCGCGGCCGTGTACAGCAGTCCGATGCGGCGGTCGGTCGAGACCGCCGAGATCGTCGCCAGGCCGCACGGATTGGGATTGACCCTCGTGGATGGCCTGCGCGAGATCGATCACGGTCGGTGGGAGGGGTGCCGCCGCGCCGACGTGCAGCGCGAATACGCGACCGAGTACGCGGCATGGGAGCGCGACCCGGTGACCTTCGCGCCGTCTGGAGGCGAGTCGGGTCAGCACGTCCTCGATCGTGCCATGCCTGCGATGGACGCCATTGTTCGCGCCCACGCTGGTCAGTCGGTGCTGGTGGTCTCGCATAAGGCGACCAATCGCCTTTTGATCGCCAGCCTGATTGGACTCGACATCCATGGTTATCGCGATCGGCTCGAGCAGCTGCCCGCCTGCCTCAACCTGCTGGAATTCAACGACCCTGGGGTCGTTCGACTGGTGCTGTTGAACGACGTCTCTCACTATTCGCCCACCGAGGTCGCGTCGGGACCACCGGCTGTCTGACGACAGTCAGCGATCAGGCCGCTGTCCGCGCCCCATCACTTGTCCGTTTAGCACCAGCGCCTCCATTGGCGCCCGATTCGCGCGCGCGGCGATTAAGTCTCACAGCCACAGCCATTTGAAACGTTTCTCGTCGCGGCATCGATCCCGCGTTGGAGCGGGAACGGGACCCGCAATAGCGCCGGGTATGACTCACCGCAACGTGGAGACCGTGATTGGCAGGCTGGCGACCGATGGTCTCCTTCGCCGCCGCTTCCTCGACGACCCCGCCCGCGTGCTCTCGGAAATCCGCGAACAGGGGTACGAGCTCACCGACATCGAACTGCAAGCGCTGGCCTCGACCAGGCCGGACGCGATTCGCGAGTTCGCAGCCGCCGTCGACCGGCGGATTCAGAAGGCCGAGTTCCCGGATGGCGCCGAACGCACCCAGGACTGAGGAGAGAACCCATGTTGATGATGATGTTGATTGGCGCGGTGGCCGCTGGGTTTCGGCGGTCGCGCACCCGGCTCGCGAACGTCGAGCCGGTTTATCAGACGGATGGGGGTTGCTACAGTGGCTTCTAAATCCCTCCTCCCCATTCTCGGCGCCGGGCTGTTGGCGCTGGTCGTCAGCGTGCCTGCCGCGGCGCAGAACGATCGGCCGTCGACGCAGCCACTGTCCTTGGACGAAGCGATCAGCTATGCGTTGAAGAACAACCGCGACGTGGCGAGCTCTTCGCACTCGGTGGCCAGCGCGATCGATGCCGTCGCCAACGCTCGCACCAAACGGCTGCCGTCCCTCGAGCTGTCGTCGATGACCGGTCAATCGATCACCGAAGTTGGCGTCGATTTTCCGGCCGGGGCGTTCGGCACGTTTGCCGGCATCGGTCCGGTACCGTCGGTCGACACGCGGGTGACCAGCCCGCGCCGGCCGGTCATGCTTGCGCAGGCGAGCCTCACACAACCGATCTCGCAGCTGCACCGCATCAATCTCAACGTCAAGGCCACGGGCGTCGCGCGCGACATGGAGCAGGAGAAGCGCCGCGGCACCATGCAGGCCACGGCGGCCAACGTGAGGAAGGCGTACTACGGGCTGCTGCAGATCGACGCCGGCATTCGCGCGGCCGATGCCGTGCTGGCCTCGACGCGGGCACTCGATGGTGTCGTTGCCGAGCGCGTGTCGCAGCGGGTCGTGCTCAAGGGCGATGGTCTGCAGTCGCAGCTGCGCGTCGCTGAAGCGGCGCAACAGAAGGTCAAGCTGCAGAACGCCCGCGCGGAAAGCGAAGAGCAGTTCAACCTGCTGCTCGGACGCGATCCACAGACTCCGGTGGTACTGGTGCCGGTCCCGATTCGCGACGAGGAGACGGTCGATATCGATGCGGTGATTACGCAGTCGATCGAGCGGCGAGCGGATGTGCGTGCGGCGCGGCTGCGCGTCGAACGGGCCGAGCTCGACCAGCGTGTCGTCGCTGCCGGTCGCGTCCCCGACGTCAGCCTCGCGATGTCGTATCAGTCGTTCTTCAACTCGGATCTGCTGCCGAAGAACCTGGCGTCGGTGGGCGTGCAAGTGAAGTGGGAGCCCTGGGATTGGGGACGCCGCACGCGCGAAGCGAATCAGAAGGGACACGAGATCGAACAGGCCCGCCTCGCGCTCAAACAGGCGGAAGACACGGTCCGCATGGAAGTGGCCCGCAGCTATCGCGACGTGCAGCGCGCACGCGGTGATGTGCTCGTGGCCCGCGCGTCGGAAGCGGTGGCGCAGGACCACGCCCGCGTGGTGACCGAGCGCATCAAGGTCTCCGCGGCGCTGCCCGTGGATGGTCTTTCGGCCAATACCGATCTTGCGCAGGCGGGTGCCCGCGCACAAGAGGCGCTGTCCGGCTACTGGGCAGCCCGCGCTGCATACGAACAGGCGATTGGTGAGGATGTGCCATGACGCGACGAATCGAAGCGTTGCTTGCAACGGTTGTTGTGTGTCCCGTGATTGCCGCCGGCTGCGCCCGCGCGCCGCAGGCGGAGCAGACCGCCACGCCGGTACGGGCGGAGCGCGTGAAGCCGATGAGCGCCGAACGAGGCGTGCGCTACTCGGCGCAGATCATCCCGGTCGATCAGGTGTCGCTGTCCTTCAAGACCTCGGGATACGTGCTGGATCTGCTGCAGGTGCGAGACGAGGCCGGACGCTCGCGCGATCTCGAGAAGGGCGATGCCGTGACCGCCGGTGCGCTGCTCGCGCGTGTGGAAGAGCGCGACTATCGCTCGAAGGTCTCTCGCGCCGAAGCCTCGGTGGCGCAGGCCGGTGCGCAAGAGGAGAAGGCCTCGCAGGATCTCGGTCGCGCCGAGACACTCTTCGCGGCGGACGCACTACCGAAGCCTGATCTCGATGCGGCGCGTGCCGCGCATCGATCGGCGGTGGCCGCGACAGCTGCGGCCCGGGCCGATCTGGAGGTCGCGAAATCGTCGCTCGAAGACACGTCGCTGCGCGCGCCGCGTCGCGGTGTCGTGCTCGAGCGACGTATCGATCGGGGCGCCCTGGCGTCGCCCGGAACCGTCGTGTTCGTGCTGGGCGCGGTCGATTCGCTGAAGGCGGTGTTCGGTGTGCCCGATGGCGTGGTGCGCGAGATGCGGCTCGGCATGCCGCTCACCGCAACCGCCGATGCCGTCGTCGATCGCACGTTCACCGGCCGCGTGACCACCATCGCCCCCGCGGCCGATCGCGACACGCATCTCTTCAGCGTCGAGGTGACAATCCCGAACACCGACGGCATGCTGCGGCCCGGGATGATCGCGACCATTCAACTCGACGATCGGCACGAAGCCGCGCCCGCGGCCAGGACACCGTCAGTGCCATTGACCGCGATCGTCAAGGACACGACCAAGGACGGTGCCTACGCCGTGTTCATCGTCGACAGCCAGTCGTCCCAGGCCAAGCTGCGGGCGATTACGCCTGGCCCGATCGCCGGTGACGGCATTCAGATCGCCAGCGGATTGAACGCCGGCGAGCAAGTCATCGTGTCGGGCGCCGCGCGTCTCCGCGACGGCGAACGCATCACCGTTATTCCGTAGTTGTGTGGCCCATCCAAAAGGATGGGCCCCGCGAAAGCAGCTCTCGTAGGGCCGGTCCTTTTGGACCGGCCATTAGAAGGATTAGCCATGCATCGTTCCGACGCCGACATCATCGCGCACACGCACAACACGGCGCGCTACTTCACTCAGACGCGCCACGTTGCCTGGGTGCTGCTCCTCGCCACCTGCCTGTGGGGCGTCTACGGATTCCTGACGATGCCGCAGCGCAAGGATCCCGATGTGCCCGTCCGCGTCGCGCTGACGCTGACCTACTGGCCGGGTGCGTCATCGGAGAAAGTCGAGGAGCTCGTCACCCGGCGCATCGAAGAGTCGATCGCGAAGAACCCGAAGATCGACAAGCTCGAGTCGGTGTCGCGAACCGGCCTCTCCGCTGTCTACATCACGTTGGACGAGGCCGTGAAAGATCGCGGCAAGGAGTTCGATGACATCAAGCTGAAGCTCGATGCGATCACGAACCTGCCGGACGGTGCTGGTCCGATTCAGTTCGTCAAGGACTTCGCCGATACGGCCGCGATGATGCTCACCGTCGCGAGCCCGAAGACCGATCGTGTCGCCGTGGAGTTGCGCGCGGCCACGATCAAGCAGGCGATCGAGAACGTGCGGCGCGGCGCTGGCGGATCGAACGTTGGTGCGGACGCGCGTCTCACCGTCGTTCAACCGCTGCCGGCAACGATGTCGCCGGTGTCGGCGGAAGCCGCAGTGGGTGAATTCATTCGCGAGGGGATGACGGCGGGTGTGCTGCGCGACGCGCGGACGATCTTGCAGCCCGGCTTCGTCGGCATCGACGGCTCCTGGTCGCTCGACGAGAACACGCTCGGTGACTACGTCGGTCAGTTCATCACCACTCACCTGCGCCCGCTCGAGATGCACCCCGACGCCGGTGCGCCAATCGTCGTGGGGGATCCCGCCGCTACGCTGGATCGGCTGTGGGCGGTCGCCGGAGATCGATACACATACCGGCAACTGGACGACTACACCGATCTGATCGCGCGCACGCTTCGCACGCTGCCGATCGTCGCCAAGGTCGATCGCTCTGGTGTCATCAACGAGCAGGTCACGCTGGAGTACTCGCAGGAGCGGCTGGCCTCGTACGGCGTGACCCCCTCGTCATTGAAGAATGTGCTCGGCGCTCGCAACATCACGCTGCCTGGCGGCACGATCGAGGCGCCTGGCAAGACGCTGACCATCGATCCGTCGGGTGAGTTCGCCAGCGAGCACGAGATCGGCAACGTGCTGATCCCCGCGGCCAATGGCGGCACGGTCTACCTTCGCGACCTCGCGAACGTCGTGCGCGGCTACACCAGCCCGCCGACGTTCTTGAACTACTACGGTCGACGGAATCCCGACGGCACCTGGCAGCGCACGCGCGCGATCACGCTGGCCGTGCAGATGAAAACCGGCGGCCAGATCGGCGAGTTCTCCAAGGCCGTCGACATCGCGCTCGATGATCTGAAGGCGCGGCTGCCGGACGACCTCGTGCTGGCGCGAACATCCGACCAGCCAACGCAGGTGCGCGAGAACATCGAGCTGTTCATGGGCAGCCTCGAAGAAGCCATCATCCTTGTCGTCATCGTCTCGTTGATCGGGTTCTGGGAATGGCGATCGGCGCTGCTGATGGCGCTGTCGATTCCGATCACGCTGGCGATGACGTTCGGGTTGATGCAGCTGTGCGGCATCGACCTGCAGCAGGTCTCGATCGCATCGCTGATTATCGCGCTCGGTCTGCTGGTCGACGATCCGGTGGTCGCTGGCGACGCCATCAAGCGCGAGCTGGCCGCGGGACATAAGCCACTGATCGCGGCCTGGCTCGGACCCACGAAGCTGGCGTCCGCGATCCTGTACGCGACGATCACGAACATCGTCGCCTACCTGCCGTTCTTGCTCATCAACGGCGACTCGGGACAGTTCATCTACAGCTTGCCGGTGGTGATCACGTGCTCACTCGTCGCGTCGCGGGTGGAGTCGATGACCTTCATCCCGCTGCTCGGCTTCTACCTGCTGAAGCCGAAGGGTGAGAAGACGGTGGCGGAGCTCAGGAAGTCTGGCTTCGCGTCCTTCTACTATCGATTTGGGCGGTTTGCGATCGCCAACCGTTGGCGCGTGCTGGCCGTCGCCACGGCGGTGCTCGTGCTGATCTTCGGCGCCGCCAGCCAGCTCAAAACGCAGTTCTTCCCGCAGGACGATCAGTATCTGTCCTTCGTCGACATCTGGATGCCCGAGGATGCGCCGCTGAACGCGACCCGTCAGGCGGCCGACGTCGTCGAAGCCGAGACGCGCCGCGTGGCGGAGGCACTCGATCGTGAGGCGGGGCATCACTCCGAGAAGGGCATGCTCAAGTCGCTCACCACCTTCCTCGGCGGCGGCGGTCCGCGCTACTGGTACTCGAGCTCGCCGGAGCTGCAGCAGACCAACTACGCGCAGGTGCTGATCGAGGTCAACGACAAGCACGACACCAATCGGCTCGTCGGTCCGCTGCAGCAGGCGCTCTCCGCGAAGATCCCCGGTGCGTTGATCGATGTGCGGAAGCTGGAGCTCACCAACGTCGGCGTGCCCCTGTCGATCCGGCTGTCAGGTGAGGACGTGCCGACGCTGCGGCGGCTCGCGGCTCGCGTGCACGACATCTTCGACGCCATTCCGATGTCTTCGCGCGTGCGCGACGACTGGGGTGCCGAGAGCTTCGAGGTGAAGCTCGCGACCGATTCCGATCGCGCCAATCTGGCCGGCGTGACCAATCTCGACGTGGCCGCATCGACGGCTGCAGGTCTGAGCGGATCGCGAGTGGGTGTGCTTCGTGACGGCGACAAGCAGATCCCGATCGTTGCCAAGCTGCGCATGAACGAGCGCGCGCAGCTCGACGATGTGCGGAGCCTCTATGTCTACGCGAACGAGGGCACGCGGAAGATCCCGCTCGAGTCGGTGTCGTCGGTGGAGTACGGCACCAAAACCGAGAAGCTGCGACGCCGCGGTCAGTTCCGCACGATCACCGTGTCGGCGTTCACGAAGGACGGGTTCCTGCCGTCCGAAGTGCTGATCGCGGCTCGTCCTCAGCTCGACGCGCTCCAGGCGGAGCTGCCGCCGGGATATCGCATGGCGATCGGCGGCGAGTACGAAGAGCAGATCAAGAGCTTCAAGAACCAGGCGCGCGTGATGCTGATGTCGACGATGATGATCTTCCTGGCGCTGGTCATCCAGTTCAAGCACGCCGCCAAGCCGTTGATCGTGTTCGCTGGCATCCCGTTCGGCATTGGCGGCGCACTCGGGTTCCTCGTGATCACCGGCACGCCGTTCGGGTTCATGGCGTTCCTCGGCATTGCCAGCCTGATCGGCGTCATCGTGAGCCACGTGGTGGTGCTCTTCGATTTCATCGAGGAGGCGCACGAGCGCGGCGAGACGCTCGAGGAAGCACTGCTCGACGCCGGCATTGTCAGGCTGCGACCGGTGCTGATTACGGTGGCGGCAACGGTGATTGCGTTGATTCCGCTGGCGATGCACGGCGGACCGCTGTGGGTGCCGATGTGCTACGCGCAGATTGGCGGCTTGACGGTGGCCACATTCGTCACGCTGGTGCTGGTGCCGGTGATCTACGCGATCTTCGTGAAGGACTTGAAGCTCGTGAAGTGGGACGCACTCCACGAGACGCCAGCCGCGCAGGTTGCGCCGCCGACGTCGTCTCCGACCCCGACATTCGTCGAGGCGGGTCTGTAGACCCGCCGCCTACGATCCGGTTTGTAAACGCGTCTCGACGCGGCCGCGGCCGTCGGTGGCTTGCGAATAGAACGTCTCCCACGCGCGGCGGATGCGATCGATCTTCGTCGTCACCGTCGTCGCCGCGGTGCGGCCGTTCGACACGACGAATACGAATGCCTGGCGATATACCTTGGGTGCCGCCTCGGACGTGGGCTGGCGACGGCCCTCGATGTCGATGATGTCGTTGATCAGCACGTCGCGCCGAGTGCCCGAGAACGTGATGCCGACGCGAGGCGGCGAGTCGGGCGCGGCGTTGTTCGAGACGTTCGTCGGGCTTTCGACGTAGAACATCGGCGGCACGTCGACGTCTCGAACCAGCCCCATCGCGTATTGATCGAGCAGGCTGTACCGCTCGACGGCGGCGATGGTTCTGAAGCTGCCGCCGCCGAGATCTTGAATCCGATTGCCCTCCATGACCGATGCATCGGAGTTGAAGAAGAAGCTCCAGTGCGCGTCATCGCGTCCGAGCAGGGCGCCCGATCGTTGGCGAGTGTGATCGCTGAACTCCAGGTAGGCCAGCCAGCGGTGCCCGACCTCCTGGCCGATGACCGATACCGTATTGTTCTCGCCGAGGAACTTTGTCAGCGGATCGTCCGGGAATTTCGCGATCGAGTCCATCTGCACGACGCTGTTGAGGCGACCGGCGCTGCCAAACTGATTTGACTCGTTGAACCGATCGACGCCGATGCCGGTGACATCGTTGGCGACGGTCGCCTCGAAAGAGAATGCGCCCTCAGGAGTCATCACGTCATCGGTCCAGACGATGAGCTGATCGTAGGCATCGCCATGGGTGCGATAGAACTTTCGCGACAGCGCGACGAGATCGAGATCGGGCCGCAGCGAGAATCGCTCGCCGATCGCGCCGGCATTGCTCGACAAGGTTCGAGTGCCCGCGGTCGTCAGATCGACGGCAGCGAATGCCGTCGTGCTACCCGGAGAGATCGCCGCGATGCCATCGGTCGCGGTCCACGTGGGGGCGTATTTCATCTCGATCGATCCGTCGGGGAAGAACGACGTCTGAAAGGTCGCGCGCCGAGTCGAGTCGAACACCGCGACGTTGCACCAGGTGACGGTGAAGCCGTCGGCCGCCGATCGCAGATAGATCCGTCCGGCCGTTGACGGATCGAGGTCGGCGAAGAACGCACCGATGCGAGGCGGCCCGGAGAGCAGGCGGCTCACGCTTCGTGCCGTGCTGGCGCTATCGCTCGCGCCGAAGGTGACGTTGCCGTCGGAGTTGATGAACGCCATCGACTGCGCGACGCCGTAGAAGTTGAATGCGAATGCGACGTTGGCCGCCATGCTGTCATCGTCGCCAAGCGTGAGTGCCGACCCGATCGAGGCGCGGAACGAGGCGTCGGTCCGAGTGACGTCGTAGACGCCGGATCGCGGAGTGAAGCGCAACCCGGTACTCTGCAGGTCGAAGGCGTTGGCCGCAGAGATCAGATCGCCTTCATCTTGAATCACGGCGATCTCACCCACATCGGCGGACGCGTGCGGATTGCCCGTGGTCAGCGGACCGAGACGGCCTTCGTGCGCGTGATGGCGCCAGAGGACGTCGCCGAGCGTGCCGCGCGGATCGGCGGTCAGTCGGCCGTTCGTTTTGTCGATGCGCGCGGACCCGACTGCGCTCGGGGATAACGAGCTCGTCGCAGGACACGGATTCTGCGTCGTCGTGGGAGGACCTGACGAAGGAGGAGGTGTCGAGGGGTTGTCGGTGTTGTCATTGCCGCCACACGCGGCGGCTGACAGTGCGACAACGGCGGTAATGATCCGGGCGATGCGCAGCGTGTGAATCACGAAATGACACGGGCGGCGCAGGGCATGTCGCTATCGTAGCCGAGTTTGCGCACCGACAATCTATGCATGAGGTCGTTGGTGACACGACGGCGCATGTTGCGTGCGTCACTCGCGGCGGCGGCCGCGGGTCTTGGTGTCGGCCTCTACACCTGGCAGGTCGAACCGCATTGGCTCGAGATCGTGAGGCGGCGCCTGCCGGTTCGCGGTCTTCCAGACGCGCTGCGTGGGCGCACGCTCGTTCAGCTCAGTGACATTCACGTCGGACCGCGCGTGTCCGATGCGTATGTGCTGGAGACATTCGCGCGCGTGTCCGCTCTCTCACCAGATATCGTCGTCTATACCGGTGACTTCGTCAGCTACGCGGACGATGTCTTCGCGCACGCGGCGCGCATCTACGCCAACCCGCCGCGCGGCCGGCTCGCGACGTTCGGCATTCTCGGCAATCACGACTACGGACCGAACTGGGCGCATCCAGAGATCGCGTCGCGGCTGGTCGATCAACTGCAGGCCGTTGGCATTCGGATGCTTCGCAATGAGGTTGCCGAGGTATCCGGGCTGCAGATCGCGGGGATGGATGATCTCTGGGGGCGACGCTTCGATCCGGTACACGCGCTCGCCGCAGTCGATCGGGCTCGCGCCGCACTCGTCCTGAGTCACAACCCCGATACCGTGGATCGATCGGGTTGGAGCGGATATCAGGGCTGGGTGCTGAGCGGACACACGCACGGCGGTCAGTGCAAACCGCCATTCCTGCCGCCGCCGCTGCTACCCGTAGAAAACCGTCGCTACACGAGCGGCGAGTTCGATCTCGGAGACGGCCGCCGCTTGTACATCAGTCGCGGTGTGGGTCACCTGCTGCAGGTCCGCATCAACGTGCGACCCGAAGTCACCGTCTTCGAGCTCGCTTAATCCCCGCCCGTTCCCTTGAACTGATCGTCTTCGTCTGCGAACAGCAGATTGAAACTGGTGAGCGATCCGTAGCAACCGCTGATGTAACTCTGTAGCTTCACCTTCGCATCTTCTGGCAGCTCTGACGCGTTGACCTGCTGTTCGAGCGTGCGCAGACGGTTGCGCAGCATCACCACCTTGTGGAAGAAGGTCTCGATCGGCCACGTCTTTTCCTGCAGGCCTGGCGTGCCTGGGCGCAGCACCATGGTGCCACCGCGCCACTTCTGCGCCGGCGCAACGGCCGTGACTCCTGCCTCTTCGCGGATGATGCGGCGCAGCAGCATCTCGAGATCGTTCGTGTCGTGAACCGACATGGGCGGTGCGATCCTTTCGGTTTCTGAGACCAGCGGAGGGAGCGGAGAAGAATCACGCAGAGATCGCAGAGGCGCGGAGATCGGCGTTCTCTGCTCCGCGGCGTTCTCTGAGTGAGATCTCTCTGCGGTCTCTGTCCTCGGTCCACCACGGTAGTTGTGCTGACTGTGACAGTAATCGCAATCGACACGCAGCGGCCGCCCGCCGGCGTCGACGACGATCACGGTGTGCGATCGATCGAGCTTGCAGGCGCGGCAGAAGTCTTCGATCGTGTCGCCGGCGCGATGGACGCGCGACTCTGACATCGTTGGTATCGTACTCAGATCACGAAGGATATGCGGGAACGGAGGAGGCGGAGAGAACGGAGAAACGATTACACGGAGGGAACGGGGGTAACGGAGATCATTTGATAAGAGATCTCCGTTTCCCCCGTTCCCTCCGTGTGATATTCCTCCGTTCTCCCCGTCTCCTCCGTTTCCGCCTACAGCGCACGGACGTCTGGGTTCTTCAACAGAAACCATGCGGCGACGATGCTCATGAGGATGCCGTTGATGGTGAGCACCGTCGGCGCGCTGGTGGTGTTGGCCAACCAGCCGCCGAGCAGGCTGCCGAGCGGCATGCCGCCGCGGAACGCCACCATGTAGATGCTCATCACGCGGCCGCGCATCTCGTTGGGAGCATTCATCTGGACCAGCGACGACAGCGTCGAGAACACCATCACCATGCCGGCGCCGCAGGCGAACAGCAGCGCGGCGTTGATCCAGAACAGCCGCGTGATCGCGAATGCCGTGATCAGTCCGCCAAGCACGACCTGAATCGTCAACAGCGTGCGCCCCATGTGCGGGAACTTGCCGAGCCAGGCAACGACGAGCGCGCCGGTGACCGCGCCGGCGCCCGCAAACGACATCAGATGCGTGTACACCGTGACGTCGCCGTGAAAGACGTTGCGCGCGAACAGCGGCAGAAACGTCAGCATGGGATTGCCGAGGAACGTTGCCGCGAATCCAAGGACCGCGAGGCTGACGAACGCGTGATGCGAGCGCACGAATGTGAATCCGCTCTTGAGCTCCTCGTGCAGGCGCGTCTGCCTCGCCTGTGGGATGTGCTTGATGTGCATCGACAGGATGGCGGCGATGACGGCGAGAAACGACAGACCGTTGAGACCGAAGCAGGCCACCATGCCGAACGCGGCGAGCGCGAGGCCGGCGATGAGCGGACCGATCACGCGCGAGAGATTGAACTGGATCGAGTTGAAGGCGATGGCGTTCGGGACGTGCTCCTGACGCACGAGCGACGGCAGCAGTGATTGATAGGCGGGCCCGCCGAACGCTTGCGCGAGTCCCGTGAGCACTGATAACGCCAGCACGTGCCAGATGCGCACGACGTTCGCGAACACGAGGCCCGCCAAGATGAACGCCGCCGTCATCTGCACGTACTGCGACGTCAGCAGCAGCCGTCGTCGATCGTGGCGATCGGCGACGACGCCGCCGACGAGCGTGAAGAGCAGGATCGGCAGCTGACCGAGGAAGGAATCGAGTCCGAGGAAGAACGCCGACGAAGTCCCGGCGATCGTGAGCACGAGCCAGTTCTGCGCGACCGACTGCATCCAGGTGCCGATGGTCGACGTCAAGGCGCCGAACCAGAGCACGCGGAAATCGCGATACGTCAGTGCCGCGGCGATCCGTCGGAATCCGGTAGCCGGCGGTTCAGCGGGCGATGACGACGGGTCGATGGGCTGTGGTTGAGGCTGGGCGGGGGCGGCAGTGCTCACGAAGAACTCGATTGTACCTGCTTGACTTCCGTCAGATTTTCGCTGTATGTTCGCCATTCCGCTAGGCGGCGAATATATGGCGAATATTGCACGAGTTGCACTGGAAAACGCCCTTCGCGACCGCAAACTCGATCGCACGCTGACAACGGCGCTGCTGGCGCTGGAGCGCGTCGACGACGGCGCCATGGTGCCGGTGGATGTGGCGGCGATCGATCGCTGTCTGCAGGGCGGGGTGCCGCGCGGCCATCTCTCGGAGATCGCGGGTCCGTGCTCGTCGGGGCGTACCACGCTCCTGCTGCATCTCCTGTCGGCGGCGACGCGGCGCGGCGAGATCGTCGCGCTCGTCGACACGCTCGATCGGCTCGATGTGGCATCGGCCGCGGCCGCCGGCATCGATCTCGATCGCCTTTTGTGGATCAGGGGCTCTGAGTCCTCCTGGGCCCTGATTGAGCGTGCATTGAAAGCGCTCAATCTCGTGTTGCAAGCAGGCGGCTTCGGTGTGGTCGTCATCGATCTCGCCGAGGTGCCAGCGTCGACGCTGAAACAGATTCCGTTCACAACGTGGATGCGCGTGCAGCGTGTGATCGAAGGCAGCGACACCGCGTGTCTCATCCTCGCGTCCGAGCCGTTGGCGCGCAGTTCGGGTGGACTCACGATGGCGCTCGCCGGTCGCACGACGTGGGCCGGTGCGTCGTCTCGCAGTCGTCGTCTCGCGGGCATCGATATGCGCGTTCGCGTGATGTCGCCGCGGCGAAGGATTGATGGCGAAGTCAACGTACAGGCATTGACGAGCGAAATCACTGCGAGCTGAATCGTGCTGTTCGCCGCGCTATTTGCCGCAGAAGGGACCCCGCCGGGCGTGCTGGCGGACGTCGCGCGTGAGTTCTCGCCGCGCATCGATATCCGTTCGGACCGCGATGTCGTCCTCGATCTGAACGGCGTCGAGCGACTGTTCGGCAACGCACGTACGATCGCCGAGGAGCTGCGGCGCACCGCCGCCGATCGCGGCATTCGCGTGCGCGTGGCGATTGCCGGCACTCGCATCGCGGCGCGTCTCCTCGTTCGCCATCGCGCCGGCCTCACCGTCATCGAGCCAGATACTGACGCACCTGCACTCGCGCCGCTCCCGATATCGCTGCTGTCTGAGTTCGCGCCCGCCCCGCTGACGCCAGGTGAGGAATTGGGAAGGGTCTTTCGCCAATGGGGCATCCGCACGCTCGGCGAGCTTGCGGCGTTGCCATCCGACGATCTCGCCGCTCGCCTCGGTGAGGATGGCATGACGTGGCAGCGCCTGGCGCGCGGCGAGGATCCGCATCCGCTCGTGCCGTCGCTGCCCGAGGAACGATTTAGCCAGTCGCTCGATCTCGAGTGGCCGATCGAAGAGCTCGAGCCGCTGTCGTTCGTCCTCGGCCGGCTGATGGAGCCGCTGTCGACGCATCTCGAGCGGCGCGATCGCGGCGCCGCGGTGCTGCACGTGCGGCTGCACCTGGTCCGCATCGACGACACCACACCGGCCGTGCACGAGCGCTCGCTGCAGCTGCCGGCGCCGATGCGCGATGCGCGTGCGCTGCGCACCCTCGCCCTGCTCGATCTCGAATCCAATCCGCCGCCGGCGCCGATCGATCGCGTCGAAGTGGCGGTCGACCCGACGCCCGGCCGCATCGTTCAGTTCTCGCTGCTCACGCGCGCCCTGCCGACACCGGAGCGGCTGTCGACGTTGATGGCACGGCTGCACGCGTTGATGGGAGAGACGCGCTGCGGCGCGCCCGCGCTGGTGGATTCGTGGAGGCCAGAGGCATTCGAGATGCGGCCGTTTGCGCCGGTCGATGTGAATGTGATCGACCGCAACAAGGCCTCAGGGCTCAGGCCTCAGGCCTCAGGGCTGGGCCAGTCACAAGGCCTGAGGCCTTCTGCGAAACCGGTGCTCGCGCTCCGTCGCTGTCGCCTCCCGATCCCCGCGCGCGTGCGCGTGAACGACAACCGTCCCGAGTACGTCGCCATCGATCGGCGCGGCATGAGTGGGGGAGGCATCGAATCGTGTGCGGGCCCGTGGCGGACGGCGGGTGATTGGTGGCGCGAGGGATGGGATCGCGACGAGTGGGAGGTGACGGTGCGCGGCGGCACGACGTATCGGCTGTTTCGTGCCCGCGACACCGATCGGTGGTTCGTCGAAGGCATCGTTGATTGATGTGGCCAGGGAGCGATCGTGTACATCGAGCTTCACGCCGCATCTGCCTTCAGCTTTCTGCAAGGCGCCTCGGTGCCCGAAACGCTCGTCGAGCGCGCCGCAGCGCTCGGCTATCCTGCGCTCGCGCTGCTCGATGCCGACGGCGTGTACGGCGCGCCGCGTTTCCATAAAGCCGCAGAGAAAGCTGGCCTCAAGGCAATCATCGGCGCGGAGCTCACGATCGAAACCCACCGCGAAGCGGCCCCACGGGCGCGACCAGCCGACGCTCGCCACGGGCGAGCTCTGGCGGTCCGCCGTAGCCTTGGCGAAGGCGGAAGCGACCGCCCCACCGGTGCCGAAGGCGTCGGCCCTACGGGCTCGAAGAGCCCGCCCCATCGGTGGCGTCTTCCCGTCCTCGTCGCCAACGCCGAGGGCTACCGCAATCTATGCCGCCTCGTGACGCGAATGAAGATGCGGGCGGCAAAGGGAGAAGGCGCCCTCGCGCTGCACGAATTCGAAGGCGCGACGACCGGCCTCGTCGCCCTCGCGGGACGTCCCATCCTCAACGTGCGAGAGCATGGCCTCGGCGGTCTGCTCGATCGATTGCTCGCACTGTTCGGGCAGGGCAACGTCTTCGTCGAGCTGCAGCGTCATCTCCAGCGCGACGAGGAGTCGGACAACGATGCCCTCACCGAGCTCGCGCGCGCGTTTCGCGTGCCGGTGATGGCTGCCAACGACGTGCGCTTTGCCACGCCGGGCGATCGACAGCTGTTCGATGTCCTCACCTGCATCGATCAGCACACCACACTCGACACTGCGGGTCGTCTGCTGGCGCGCAATGCCGAGCGCTATCTCAAATCGCCGGAAGTGATGGCCGATCTGTTTTCCGATCGGCCCGAGGCGCTCGCGGGAACCGCTGCACTGGCCGAGCGGCTCGAGTACACGATGGCCGATCTCGGCTACCGCTTTCCGTCGTATCCGGTGCCGCCCGGCGAAACCGAGGCGTCGTTTCTGCGCCACATCGCCGAGGCCGGCGCGCGCGATCGCTTCCGTCCCTATCACGACAAGGCGCGCGCGCAGATGCGGCGCGAGCTCGATCTGATCGAGAAGCTCGATCTCGCCGGCTACTTCCTGATCGTCTGGGACATCGTCAATTACTGCCGGCAGCAGGACATCCTCGTGCAGGGCCGCGGCTCGGCCGCCAACAGCGCCGTCTGCTACAGCCTCGGGATCACCGCTGTCGATCCGATCAAGATGGAGCTGCTGTTCGAGCGCTTCCTCTCCGAGGAGCGCGGCGAGTGGCCCGACATCGATCTCGATCTGCCGAGCGGCGACCGCCGCGAGCGCGTCATCCAGCACGTCTACGAGAAGTACGGCCGCCTCGGTGCAGCGATGACCGCCAATGTCATCACCTATCGCGGTCGCAGCGCCGCGCGCGAAGTCGGCAAAGCGCTGTCGATGGCCAGCGACGACATCGACAAGCTCGCCAAGGTGATGAACTACTTCGAGTATCGCGACCCGAACGAGACGCTGGCCCGCAATCTCGAAAGCGTGGGCCTGTCGCTCGACATGCCGCGCATGCGGACGTTCGCCGAGCTGTGGGCATCGATTCAGGATCTGCCGCGCCATCTCGGTCAGCACTCTGGCGGCATGGTGATCTGTCAGGGCGAGCTCGATGCCGTGGTACCGCTCGAGCCCGCCAGCATGCCCGATCGCGTCGTCATTCAGTGGGACAAGGACGACTGCGCCGACATGGGCATCGTCAAGGTCGATCTGTTGGGATTGGGCATGATGGCCGCGTTGCAAGACGCGATAACGCTCGTCAACACGTCAACTCACAACTCCCACGTCCTCAAAGACGAGCGCCCGCTGTTCGACCTTGCTCATATGCCGCCGGATGATCCCGCCGTCTATGAGCTGCTGCAGAAAGCCGAGACGATCGGCGTCTTTCAAGTCGAGTCGCGCGCCCAGATGGCGACGCTGCCGCGGCTCAAGCCCACGAAGTTCTACGACCTCGTGGTCGAAGTCGCGATCATCCGGCCCGGTCCGATCGTCGGCGACATGGTGCATCCGTATCTCAATCGCCGCGCGGGGCGAGAGCCAGTGGTGCCGCTGCATCCGTCGCTCGAGCCGGTGCTGGCGCGTACGCTGGGTGTGCCGTTGTTTCAAGAGCAGCTGCTGCGGATGGCGATGGTGGCCGCCGGTTTCACGGGCGGGCAGGCCGAGGAGCTGCGCCGCGCCATGGGCTTCAAGCGATCCGAGAAGCGCATGAAGCAGATCGGGATCGATCTGCGCGATGGCATGGCGCGCAACGGCATTACCGGCGAGACGGCGGAGCGCATCATCAACTCGATCACCTCGTTTGCCCTCTACGGCTTTCCCGAATCGCACGCCGCCAGCTTCGCGCTGCTCGCCTACGCGAGCGCGTATCTCAAAGTGCATTACCCGGCGGCGTTCTACACCGCGCTCCTCAACAACCAGCCGATGGGCTTCTATCACCCGGCGACGCTCGTCAAGGACGCGCAGCGGCGCGGCGTCCGCTTCCATCCGATCGACGTGCAGCAGTCGGACTGGTTGTGCCGCGTCGAGGAGGACGGCGGCATCCGCATCGGGTTCATGTACGTCGACAGTCTCCGGAAAGAGAAGGGGCAGGCGATGGCTGCGTTCGATCGCACGAAGATGATGGCCCCACCAGTGTTGTGCGCAAAGTGCGGAGCCGACGACGACTCGCTGATCGAAGTCGTTCGCAACACCGCCGACGCACGCACGTATTACTGCAACATTTGCTCGCATGAATGGACGGTGCCGCTGCGTCCGGTCGGCCGCTTCCGATCGATCGAAGACGTCGCGCAGCGCACCGGTCTGCGGCGCGATGAGTTGACGACGCTCGCCGATATCGGGGCGCTCAATGCGTTCACTCATGAACGCCGGAGCGCGCTATGGCAAGTGGAGCGCGCGGTGCGGCCTGCGGGTGAGCTCTTCAGGAATCAGGAATCAGGCAGCAGGAATCACGAGGAATCAGGTGCGTCGCCGCTTCGTCGCATGGATGCGGGCGAGCGGCTGCATGCCGACTACGCTGGAACGGGACTGACGATCGGGCCGCATCCGATGGCGTTGCGTCGCGGCGACCTCGCGCTGCAGGGCGTGATGCGTGCTGCTGATCTCCCCAACGTGCGCAACGGCCGCCGCGTGCGTGTGGCCGGCATGGTGATCACACGTCAGCGTCCGGGCACCGCGAAGGGCTTCGTCTTCCTCACGCTCGAGGACGAGACCGGCATCTCCAACATCATCATCCGCCCCGATCTCTTCGATCGCGATCGTATGACCGTCGTCCGCCAGCCGTTCCTGCTCGTCGACGGCATCATGCAGCATCAGGATGGCGTGCTCTCAGTGCGCGCCGAGCGTGTGGAGGGCATCGAGGGCGCGGCGTCGATTGATGCCCACGACTTTTATTAGAATGCGCGAATGAGACCTCAGCTCCTCGCGCTTCTCATCGCTGTCATCCTCGCGCTCCCATCCACTTCATACGCCCAGCGCTGTGATCGCACCTGCCTCAACGACTTCATCACGCAGTACCTGAATGCGATGATGAAGCACGATCCAGAGCTGCTGCGCACCAGCAGCCGCGTGCGCTTCACCGAAGACACGGTCGAGATGAAGCTCGGCGACGGGCTGTGGAAGAACATCAGCGGGCTGCGTCCGTACCGGCAGGACGTCATCGACGTGCGCGAGGGGATCGTCGGCACGCACACGGTCGTCGAGGAGAACGGCATGCCGGTGCTGCTCGCGCTGCGACTCAAGGTGTTCGGGCTTGCGATCAGCGAAGTCGAGACGATGGTGGTGCGCAACCGGCAGGAGGGCGTGCTCTTTCAGCCCGATGCATTCAAGACCCCGAATCCGGGAATGGCGTACGAGCCGAAAAAGTCGGAGCTGAATACACGCGAGGAGATGATTCGCATCGCCTCGCTCTATCCTGCCGGACTGCGCGCGGGCAGCTTCGTCAATCCCGATGTGCCGATGTCCAACGATGCGTATCGCTTCGAGAACGGGCAGAAGATGGCCGGTCCGGGCTGCTCGTTCCGTCCGCCGAGCTGCGAGAACATGAAGTCGCAGGCGGTGCCGAAGCTGGCCGGGCTCACCTACAGCGTCGTCGCGGTGGACGAAGAGATGGGCGTCGTGTGGCTGCGCCAGGACTTCGGACCGGGTTCAGTGCCTGGAGGGAAGGAGCCGACGATGATCTCGACGTTCGAAGCATTCAAAGTCTACGGCGGTAAGATTCACGCCGCCGAAGCCATCCTCGAGGTGGAGAAGGTCGGCACGCCGTCGGGATGGGACAATCGCGAGACCAGATGACATGCGCTGTGGCCTGCCCCAGCCCTGAGGCCTGGTTCCTGAGGCCTTCTGCATGCGCATCGGCATCGACCTCGGAGGTACCAAGATCGAGGGCATCGCTCTCGACGGCAGCACTGAGGTCGCGCGTCTTCGCGTCGACACACCTCGCGGCGATTACAACGCAACGCTCGCAGCCATCGTCAACATCGTTGCCGATCTCGAACGACGTACCGGCACGGGCGCGACGGTTGGCATCGGCATCCCTGGTACCGTCTCTCACTCGGGTCTCGTCAAGAACGCCAACTCGACGTGGCTGCTCGGCAAGCCACTCGGCGCCGATCTCGAGCAGCAGCTCGCGCGCGCCGTGCGCATCGCCAACGATGCCAACTGCTTCGTGGTGTCGGAAGCCGCCGACGGTGCAGCACACGGGGCGGCGGTTGTCTTTGGGGTGATCGTCGGCACGGGCACCGGCGCCGGTATCAGCGTGAACGGGCGTGTGCTCACCGGACCGAACGGCATCGCCGGCGAGTGGGGGCACAACCCGCTGCCGTGGGCGATCGGCGAGGAAACTCCCGGACCACACTGTTATTGCGGCAGGCGCGGCTGCATCGAAACGTTCCTGTCAGGGCCCGGCATGAGTCGGGATCACGAGCGGCACACGTCACGGAGCGAGTCCGCCCTCGCCATTGTTGCGAGCGCGATGACCGGGGACGCCGATGCCTCGGCGACGATGGCTCGCTACGAGCACCGCATGGCGCGCGCGCTGGCCGGTGTGATCAACCTCCTCGATCCGGACGTGATCGTACTGGGCGGCGGCATGTCAAACATCGATCGACTCTACGATCGGGTGCCCAGGTCGTGGGGCCAGTACGTGTTCGCGGCGGGTGTCGACGACGTGGTGCGGACGCGGCTCGTTCGCGCGGCCCATGGAGATTCGAGCGGCGTCCGCGGCGCAGCGTGGCTGTGGGCCTAAAAACTCCTCGCCGGCGTGTCGGCCAATCGTAGCTCGCGCGCCTTGAGAATCTGCTCGCTGGCGGTGAATCGCGAGTCGACGATCGGACGTGGCACCAGACCGAGACCGACCAGCGTAACCACGACCAGCGTAAACGTCCACGCTTCGCGGCGTGTGAGTCCGAGCTGAATGCCCGTATCGGCCAGCGTATCGCGGCGGCCGCAGAAGAGCGCGAAGTACATGCGCAGCACCGCCAGTCCCGTGAGCGCCGACGCGATCACGACGGCGAAGCCGAGAATGGGAAAAGCATCGACCGCGCCGTCGACGAGCAGCTCCTGACCCGCGAAGCTGAGCGTGCCGGGGAAGCCAGTACAGGCGAGGCCCATCGCGAGAAAGCTGATCGCGAGTACCGGCATGCGATCGTAGCCGCCGTGATACGTCGAGAGATCGAGTCTGCCGCGACGCGACTCGAGGACGAGCACGCAGCGCGCCAGTCCCGCGAATGCGACGCCGGCGGATAACCACAGCAGCAAACCGCCAGCCAGTGCGCTCACACTGGTGCCGTCGAGGCCGGCCATGATCAGCGCCGACTGGCTCACGAACAGATAGCCGCACGCGCGTCGCGCGCTGTTCTGCACCAGCGCCAGCGCGGCGCCATATACCGCCGTGCCGAGCGCAAGGATAGCGACCAGCCGGAGCACGTCGGGCGACGCGCGCGGCACGATCAGCACGACCGTGACATAGGCGCCCAGCTGCGGGGCGCTGAAGAGAATGGCGGGACCGAGTCGTCCGTGATCGAACACCTCGGGTACCCACGCATGAAAGGGAAAGATCCCTTTGCGAATCAGCGCTGCCGCGACGATCAGCCAAATGCCGGCGATCTCGAGACGAGTGCCAGTCGCCCCTGACCAGACCAAAAGCGCGACGCCGGCGGCGAAGAGGAGCGTCGAGATCCCCATGTAGGCGGCGACGACGCGCCGCTGGTGGCGATGCAACGGATCTTCGATGGCCGACAAGAAGGTCCAGACCGAGGCGATCCACAGCACCAGCAGCGCGACCGCGCTCTCGGTCATGAACGACACCACCGTGAGCAACGTCGCCAGCGCCGTTCGCCGGAGACCGCCGCGATCGAGTGACGCGCGCGGCGTCACGGCTGCCGTCAACAGCCACAACCCGGCCGCAAACGGCAGCAGCGCCGACGACAGTGCATCGACGCGCAGCAGTGCGTCGCCGCCAGGCATGGCGCTGAGCGCGGACGTTCGGACGATCACTATCCGCATGCCCGGTGTGGTGGCGACCGCGAGCGCCACGAGCAGCATGCCCCCAGCGGCGACGAGCGCCGAACGTCGAAGTGGTTCGACGCCGACGCGGGCGAAGGACGCAATCACGATCAGCATCGGGAGTGCGACCAGCACCGCGAGCGGCAGCAGTCCGCTACTCATCGCGGTTGTCGCCAGCCTCGACAAGGAGCGACGGTGTCTGGCGAATGACGAAGTCGCAGAGAAACCGGTCGAGCCGCGCCATCCACGCCGTGACCCGATGAAACGGTTCGACGATGACCCGATCGAGCGTGGCATCGAGGAACCCCCGCTCGAGCGCGAAGAGAAACAGCGCCCGCTGCGCGCGCTCGGGGAGCATCGTCTCGATGCGCGCCAGCGCCGGTGCACCGTGATGCTCGCCGGCTGCCGATTCGAGCCCGTGCAGGTCGTGCAGCACATTGGGCGCGCTGAGGAACTGCAGCAAACGGAAGCACGCGTGCCCGGCAAGATGGAGGAAGGCGATGGTGTAGAGCCCGAGCGCGATCTCGACGACGATGATGCCGACCTGGGTGAGCGCAGCGTAGGCGAGCGAAGATTTGACGTCGCTCTGCACGCGCGTCACCAGCGCCGAGAACAGCGCGGTCGCGAGGCCAAGTGCGCCGGCCAGCAGGCGGGCGGGCGTCGACTGCTCGAGCAGCGGTGCTGCACGCAAGAGGAGAAAGCATCCGGCATGGATCGCGAGCGATCCGTAGTAGACCGCGCTCGATGGAGTCGGTCCCTCCATCGCTCGCGGCAGCCATCCTGAGAAGGGCAGCAGCGCGCTCTTGCCGGCCGCTGCAATCACGAGCAGCAGCGCAATGGTCGTGGCACTGGTCATCGACAAGCCGGTCCCGGCGGCTGAGGCGGTACGTCCGAAGAGCAGCGATAGGCTTCCGCTGCCCGCGACGTGATGCAGCAGCACCGCGGCCGATAGCATCGCCGCATCGCTGATGCGATACACGGAGAACACGCGCACGGCGTTGCCGACTGGTGCGGGCCGATCGTGGAAGAAGGCGACCAGGAGCGCGGAGCTGAGTCCGACGAGCTCCCATCCCGCGAACAGCACTTCGACGTTGCCGGCAAGCGCGACGAGAAGGATGCCGGTGACGAACATCGCGAACAGAACGAAGTAGCGGTTGTAGCCGCTTTCGCGATGAAGATAGCGGTTCGAGAACGCGGACACGACGCCGGCGATCGCGGCAGCCAATGCCGCAAAGGCGAGCGACATCCCGTCGAGCAGGAATTCGATCGCGATGCCGCCCTCGTGCGCCGTCGACCAGTAGCCGTACGAGACCAGCATCTCACCCGTGCCAGTCGTGATGTAGATCAGCAGCGCGGCGACGATCGCCAGAAATGAGATCGTCATCGCGCCAGCGGCCAGTCGGCCAGTGAGCTGCTCCCACAGCGGCCGATTGAGGACCGAGGTGCCGGCCAGCACGATGAGCAGCGCTGCGGGCGTTCCGATCCCGACCAACATCAGCGCTTCGATCGACGTCATCGAGATCACGCGCGCGCTCCGGATCCGGTGGCGAGTGTCTCGGGCTCGGGAACAATGTCGACCGGCGGCAGGAATCCGCGCTTGCCCTGATACCAGCTGGCCGACGTGCCGGTCACGATCGGCAGCGCATGATCCGGCATGTGACGGACGAAGTCGCCGCCACGCAGTTCCCACAGCGCACCGGATTGTGGGTCAAGACACGCCAGCCAGATCCATCGATGGCTCACCAGCCGATCGATTTCTGGATTGGAACGAATGGTCTGCAGCAGACGATCGGCCGGCGCTTCGACCACGATCGCCAGACGCGTCGGCTCATGGATCTCGACCATCTGCCACGGCAGCCCGGTGCGCAGATCGCTCTGTGCTCCGTCCATCACGCCGAGCAGCGCGGTGACGTTGTGCGGCAGCTTGGTGCCGCAGCCGTAGCCGATGGGGTCGACATAGCTGAAGTAGTACTCGAGGCTGATGCCCGCGAGCACCGGAACGACAGCGGCCATCACGCGCGCCAGGATGGCGCCGTCGTCGTCGTGCGAGGGATCATACGAGACCAGAAACGCACGGCGATCGAGGAAGAGTCCCGCCGAGCGCGATCGACGGCCGACGACGCAGAACGCGTTCGTGGCGTGGCCGTATTCGGGGCGCGGCTGCGCGAGATCCGCGGCGCGCCCTTCGACATGCGCCAGTGCCGCCAGCGTTGGATACCACGTCGGAACGGCATCGAAGCGCCGGCATCGCTCGTGTGCCTCGCGCCGACGCGCGGTGTCGAACACATCGCGGGCACGGGCGAGAAGCGGCTGCCGATCGTCGGGCACGAGGTCGGCGTCGAAGAGCGTGATGGTGTTGTTGCAGGTATTTCGCTGCGCGCCGACGAACCACGTCGACGGATCGATTCGAAGTCCCTCGCGCGCGAGCCGATCGCGGACCCGGCTATCGTTGGCCATCTGCGCGAACGCGCGGGCATTGGGTCCGCCACGGCCGCCACCGCATGCGCCGCAATCGTGTGCTGACTCGTGCGGGTTGTTCAAACTGACCGATCCATGGCCGACCACGAACACCAGGCGTGACAACCGACCGGCGATGCCCGTGTCTTCGAGCACGCGCCGGACGATCGCGCTCATCTCCGCCACGGTGAATCCTGCATACTTGCCGATCGGCGGCGGCGCCGTGTCATCTCGTTCCAGTCGCAGGCGCGTGTGCGCCGGTGTCGTGGTGGTCTCTCGCACGCGCCGCCAGCGTGACGCGAGCCAGGGAAATACGACGCGGAACACGAGCGGAATCAGCATCAGCCCGCCGATCAGGGTCATGAGCAGTGCGCCGCGCACCAGCATCCGGCTGCCGTAGTGCACGTTGTAACCGAGGAATCCGGCCGCGCGCCGCTGGGCTCGACGGGATCGGCCAGTAAACGCCTCCGGCTCTTCTTCGACTTCCTCGACGAAATGATCGGGGCGAATGACGACGGGACAGAGCGGACGGGGGTGCGCGTCGGTGGCAGCCTGGTGGTACATCGGAACGTTGAAGAACCCTGCGGTGGAGGCCGTCTCGACCATGGGCTCCACTTCTTCGAGGTGGCGGCGGATCGATTCCTCGCGTTCGTCGATGCAGAAGATCGCCTGGAATATCGGCGAGGGTGGTGGCTCGCGACTGGTGTGGCGAATCAACGCGTCGTAGAAGCGATGCCGCACGGTTCGTTCGTACGCGCGGTGTAGGAACTGACGCTGCAGGACACGCGTGAGCTCGTTCAATTCGGACTCGATCCGTCGCACATCGTCCGCGGTCCAGTGATCGACGATCGCGGCGTCGAGACCGCACAGCTGCGCGACGTGAAACAACGGCCACGCGCGCTCAGAAGTCGTCGGCACGGCGACCGGCGGAATCCGTTCGCGAAGGTCGGTGCGCAGCGCCGACAGCGGTTCGCGCCGCCCGAGTGCGTGGCGCGCCGCGTATTCGAGCGCCGCGCGCTCGAGCAGCAGATGAACGGCGAGGTAGCCGCTCAATGTCGCCGGCACTTCCTTGGCGGGCACGCGATCGGGACGCACTTCGATTTGCCGGACCATGCCCGCCCAGCCGCGCAGCGCGAGCACGTCCGCGGTGAGATAGTCCTCCCATTCGGCATCCGCGACGCCGAGCGCATGCAATGAGTGTTCGATCGAGGCGATCGGTGTTCGCCCCGCGTCTCGATCATCAGCGACGATCGCCGGCAGCGACCGCGCCCACGGCGCGCACTGTGCCGCGAGTGGCGTGCCATAGAGCTCGAGGAAACATCCGTGAATGCCGCGTTCGCGATGTGGCATCACCCAAGGCGCGAGTCCCTGATCGAGGTATCCGGCGATGAACCGGATCAGCACTGCATGCGCCCACGCGTCGCTGTCGATCCCGGTCGCGGCGAGGAGCAGATCGCGATGACGGACCAACGCCGGTGGATTGAGAGCTCGCGCCTCGCCCGCTCGAGCGGCCGCACTCGCACATGCCTCCCACAGGTGGCGAACGGCCGCGCGTTCCGCGCCGTCGCCCTCGACGAGCGCCGACCAGGCCAGCTTCGCGTCGCGCGGCAGGTCGGTGCGGACGCGGGACAGCGCCTCCGTCTCTTCGAGAAGCCACGACAACGTGCGTCCGTGCGCCGCGGGAATGCCGTGCAGCACGATGCGGCGCCAGACGTCGAAGCGGGTGCCAACAGTCGCAATCGTTTCGTCGCCGCGTTCGCCGAGCGTCTCGCGGATCAGGAATTCGACGTCCTTGGCCAGAATGCGTCCGTCGCCGAGCTTGGCGCGATAGCGCGCCTCCGACAGGAACGGTTGACAGTTGAAGCGCTCGGCACCGCGTTCGACGGCGTCCTCGAACGGCAGGTGCTCGAACGCGTGCAGCGTGTTGTGGTGGATGAAGATGCTGATCGGACCCTGCGCTGGCAGCAGATGCGCCAGGTGGTCGATCATGTGCTCGAGGGCGTGTTGGTCGTCGGAGGAATCGTCAGTGGCGTTGGAGCGATGCGGCATCAAGCGAAGGCAGCGGTCGCTTCGATTATACGCTTCGCATCCTTCTTCTTCTCTTCCTTGCCAGACGCCGACTCCTGCCAGTCGCGCTCAAACACTTCGCGGAGCTTCTTGGCCACCGATCGATTGGTGATAAGCACACCGACTTCACGGCGGTGATCGAGCTCGAGACGGCGCAGGCTCTGGCTGCCGACGAAGGCGTAGGTACCGTCGCGAATGATTGCGCGCACGTGCAGTCGCAGCTCGCGGAGCGGACGCACTTCGATCGGATCCCCGATCTTGCACTTGCCGATCACGCGCACGTCGACGCCGGCCGCGGCCTGCTGCTTGAGCAGCTTGATGAAGGCGCGATCCTGCAGGTTGACGTCGTAGACGAGCAGCTGCTGCTTCGCGCCTTTGACAAACGTGCTGAGCGTCTCGCGCGCGTTCTCAGGGCTGACAACGAGATGCGAGCGCTTCGGCACGAACGGCTGCCGCGTGCTGTCGGCCTCGAACAGGGCCAGCGCCTCGGTGACCGCTTGCTTATCTCTCGTGGAGATGCCGAAGCTCCGGCTCCGGACCGTGTCGGCCTTGGTGAGGTTGAACCCGAAGAGATAGAGCTTGTCGTCGGCCACCATGAACTTGCCGTGATAGCGGACGAACTCGTCGCCGGTCCTCGAGACCATGACGCCGGCCTCGAGCATACGCTGCTCGAACTTGCGCAGCCGGCTCTCGCCGCCGGAGTTGGTATGGGCCACGAGCACGCGCACGTGGACGCCGCGCTGCACGGCAGACGCCAGCGCTTTTTCGATGTCCTCGCGATCGATGCGGAAGATGGCGATATCGACACGCTTGCGCGCGCTGTGGATGGCGCGTACCACCGGCGCCACGCCCGCATCGGGCTGGATAATCAGGTTCATGCGGCGTCCTTTTCAGGCAACGGTCGAGCCTTGGATTCCTCTTTCCACTCGACGGTAGCTTTACCGTCAGCGGCCAACTCGCTCAACGCTTGCGAAATCCGCTCCGTATCCAAGCTTTCACCGGCGTTGACCAGGTACGACAATGCATCATCGCCGGTCGTCCGCAGCTCGAACCGGGCGCGGCCCCTCTTGAGAATGCGCTCGACATTGGGACGCTGGTCCGGTGTCCGCTCGCCGAGCTTGACGGTCAGCAGGAACGTGCGGACATGCGTCTCGAAGCCTTCGATGATCCACAGCGTCAGCACGAGGAATCCTGTCGCCGCGGTGGCGATACCGAACAGCCCCACGCCCGAGGCCAGCCCCACCGACAGCGCGGCCAGCATGACCACGGCGTCCTTCGGGTCTTCGATCTTCGCGCGGTAGCGAATGAGGTTGGCGGCGCCGGCAATACCGAATGCGCGGGCAAGGCTGGCACCGACGACGAGCATGATCAGCGCCCCGACGATGGCCAGCACGATCTGCGTTTCGATGACCGCCGGATCGCGCGGCGGAGAGCCGGCGCGACGCGGCCGCAACGCGAGGATGGCCCCGAGCACCGCGGCCCACGGCAGTCGAAGCGCCACCTGCGTCAACCCCGCTTTCAGGTTGTGCATGATTGCCTCGGGCGCAAACTGCACGGTGTCCTCGGACGTAGAAATCGGCGTCTCTTTCGGGGGCGTCAGCGGCGTCTCCTTCGAGCCTGCCGACTGCGCGTACGCCGACACGCCAGTGGTGACAACTGCCGCCACCAGAATCACCGCCGCTCTCGCACGCGCGTTCATCAGTCACCCTCCGCACGCGCCAGCAGCGGCCGCAGCGCCAGGCCCTCCTGAATCTTGGCGCGGATCTTCATGATGTAGCGACGACGGATGTCGGGCGGGTACTCGGCGGCCCGAAACGCGGTGTCGAGTTGCGCGTTGCTCAAGCGGTTCACCAGCTCGCACGCCCAGATCAGATCCGGGACGTTGATGCGCTTCAGGATCTCGCCGTGACGGCCGCGGTAGTTCAGCACCACATCCGAGCCGTGCACGTCTTTAATCAGCGTCGTCTCCTCGAAGTCGTCGATGTCGTTGCGGGTGCCGATGGGAACCGGGAAGAGGCGCGGCTTTCCAAGCGATGCACCGAGATCCTGAACGACATAGCGCCGCGAGGGTTCCGCTTTCGGATCCTCGAGGCGATAAATGCGATTGTTGCTGGTCTTCAGATCCCAGTTGCTGAACAGCAGGCTGATCGCGATGAGGCCGTGCATCGGCGTCGTGCCGGCGAACGGGTTGTCTACCCATTTCCACTCACCGTCGGAATGATGATCCGACTGCAGACGGAAGCGCGCCGGCTCGCCTTCGAACTCCCAGTTGCCCGCGAGCTGCCATCCCTTCACGTAGTACGTCTCGGGCTGGTAGTAGCCGAGCGCCCAGAGGATTCGCGACAACACGATTTCCGACTGCGCCTCTCTGCCGACCTTGATGCTCCATTTGCGTTTATCGGGACCGACGACGTCGTAGCCGCGGCTGTAGCCGGTGTCATCGCGCTTGACCACGGTGTACATCGCGCTGGCAGATGGTGCATTCTCGGGACGGCCGGGACCCCAATGCAGGTCGCGTTGGGCGAGATTGGTCGGGTTCCTCCACAACTCCAGCATCGGCGCGCGCGGTGCGGCGACGTCGGTCGCGCGGGTGCGCTGCACGACCGGCGCGCACGAACACAGTCCGCATACGACAACCATGAGGGCGAGCCTGCGGGCGACACGTGAGCGAATCATGAGCGAGCCCTCCTACTGTGAGGAGCGGGTCTTGTCGTCGGGCGCGCGCTTGGGTTCCGGCGGCAGCGGCAGCGTGCCGCCGTCAACGGGCTTTCCGGTGCGGGCGATCACCTGGAAGCGCATCGCGTCCTTGTCCAATTCCGTCAGCATGAACGAGAAGTCCGAGTCGAACCCCGCCGCGGTGAGGTTGGTTTTCTTGATGTCTCCCTTGGCGATCTTGGCGGAGCCGCCCTCGGTGAAGTAGTAGATGCCCTTCTGCGGCTTCACCCGTTCATAGAAGTGCTCGTGGCCGGCAAACACCACGTCGATGCCGTACTTGATGAACAGCGGCTCGACCTGCGTGCGCAAGTCGGTTTCCGATCCATGCCGGCCGCCCGACGAATACAACGGGTGATGGAAGTAGGCGATCTTCCAGCGATCGTTCGAGCTCGAGAGCTGGTCCTCCAGCCATTTGAGCTGCTTCGCGTCCATGTAGTTGCTGTCGAGGACGAAGAAGCGAGCGCTTCCTTTGGTGAACGTGTAGTAGCGCTCACCGTTCATGTTGAACGGCTTGTAATAACGCTGTGTCGGGTCGTCGTGGTTGCCGAGCGCGGCATAGAACGGCACCTTTGCTGACAGCAGCGCCTCATACGGCTTCTCGAATTTCTGGAGAAAGTCCTGGGGACGCTCCGACCCGTAGATGTTGTCGCCCACCATGATCACGAACTCGAACGGAAACGTCGCCCGCGCCGCCATCAGCTGCTTACCGATGTCGAACTGCGATTGTGTGCCCGTGCCGGTGTCGCCGATCACCGCGAACAGCACGCCGTCTTTCTGCGCTGGCGGCGTCACCGCTGGTGGAAGCGTGGGTCCCGACGTCGCCGTAGTCGTCCCCGGCTCGGGCGGTGCCACCGTCGACGGCGGAGGCGTGCCTTGCGTGCCCGTGGACGGCGGGCCAGTCGTCGTCTTGGGCGGCGTGGCAGGCGTCTGCTGCTGCGGCTGCTGCGCCGTCTGTTCCGCGGTTGCCGACGCGCACGCAACCGACAACGCAGTCGCGGCGATGAGCACGGCGAATCGATGTCGAGGACGCATGACTTACTTCTCCGCCTGTTGTTTCACCAAACGGGGCAGCGCGTTAGGCAGAATGTCGATCACGAGATTGGCGTCGCGATCGCGTAGGAGCAGATAGCGATCGACGATGCGATACTCCAGGTCGTCGGGGAGTATCGGCAGGTTGACGAGCAGGTTCGACGGCACGGTCAACAGCGGCAGCGTCGTCGGATACGGCTTGTTGATGTCCACCTTGACGCCCGCCGGCAGCTCCTTGAAGATCGCCTTGCGATCAGCGGCGCTCCGTGAGGCCCAGTCCTTGGCGATGATCTGGGTGATGTACGGACTGATGCCGTCGAACAGATCGCCGGGCTTGGCCGAGGCCCGCGCGGCGCCAATCGCCTCGCCGAGCGCCTTTTCGCGAGCGCTGATCTTGATCGGATCGTGCGTTTCGCTGACGTCGGGAATCTTCGCGGTGATTGCGCTCCGCAGCTTCAAGTAGTCGTCGAGCCGCTTCTTGAACGCTGCGGTCGCTTCGCCCGCGGGGTTTACCGCATGCCGCTGCGGCTGCACCGTCGAGGCGGGTTTGGCGGCGGCAGTTTGACGCGCGCTCGTGAGCGCGACCGCAGACATGGCAACGCCGGCGACGATGAGCACATGGACGATCAGCCTTCGCATGGGCATTCACTCCTCAGCGGCTGGCATCTCCGCATCTCCGATCGGACGAGGTCGACACCACTCGGTTCAAGTGGCATGCCATGTGGCGCAGCGGACGAGGCCCGCGATGATCGTGTAACCGTGTAGTTGTTGTTACCCCATCACGGACCGGCTGAGTTCTAAAGACAGCCGTACGCTGTGCGCGCAGCGATGTGGATCATGTCGTCGCCTCGCGTCAATGCGCGGGGCACGCGCCGAGTACTTTCAGTTTGTCGATGTCGACCCTGCGCGTGACGATGTCGACGTCGTCTTCGCCCTTGGGTGCGTTGAGCCACACGGTGGGCATGCGGACCTTTTCCTCCTTGCCACCGAGCTTCATCTTGATCGTGGTGTAGTCGCCGTCGCGATCGAACTTCACTTCACCCTTCTTGAAGTCGCCGAGATCGCCTTTGATTTCCACCATCTGGCCGACGTGTTTCGCGAGATCCTTGTCATTGTCGATCCAGTAGAAGACGCGATCGGCCAGCCGAGATGCGTTGCCGTCGCTGTTGAACAGCGCGTTCATCAGCATGATGTCGCCGCGCGACCACACGAGCGTCGGTTCGCTCGAGAGCGAGCCGCCGGTCGCACGTCCGACGCACCCACGAATGGTGATGTCGTCGTGATGCACGGTGACCGATGGCTGCTGCGGCGGCGCGAACGCCATCGTCACGAGCACGGAGGCGCCCATGAGAAACGGCGCGAGCCCCGTGAAAAGTGTCGAAGTGCGTGTCATCGTTGTTTCCTCACGGCAGCGAGGAGCAACGACTGTGCCGGAAGAAACTGTGCTTTACAGAACTCTGCTATGGGCGTTCGGCGTGCCCGACTGTATGGACTCGGCGGGCGCGATGGCGTGTCGGACTCGAGCCACCGTTCGGCCGACGGCGAGCGACGCGTTGAAGATACGACCGAGCGGTACACCTGACACGCGATGACGGGCCACCGCGGCGAGTCCGGCCGAGGCGACGCAGCCGCAGTTGAGGCAGTCGGGCTTGCCGCCGAACTGGCACGGCGTGATGCGCCGCTCGAGATCCGACGAGAAGCACTCGGTCGACTGGGCGAAGACACAGCCAGACGGAGAGTCAGGAGGCTCGGCATACGCCTGCAGCATCGCGTCAGGCGCGTGGAGCTTCGAGAACGACGGCCGAAGCCGCCGAATTTCGGCGAGGAGGCTGTCGCGATCGCCGGCGGTCAGCCGCTCGGTGGAAAGCTCGCCGACCTGCGGTGTGTAGATGCTGATCCAGATCAGCCGCGTGTGCGCGTTGGCCTGCCAGAACGTGAGGAACTCCTCCAGATACTGCGCACGTCGCACCTGCTGGCGCGTCACCGTGCAGTGCACCGTGATCTGGTGGCCATCGATGTGTTTGAGGATGCGTTCGTATGTCGCCGGCTTGCGCCGCTCGTCATGTTCGGCCGGCAGGCCGTCGATCGACACTACGATCTGCAACCGACGGATCTGCGACCACTTCGGGGGAATCGGCCGCACGGCGCTGGTAATGATCTGCGTGTGAATGCCTCGCGCCGAGAGCGCCGGCAGAATCTCGCCGAGCTCGCGATAACGCACCAACGGTTCGCCGCCGACGATCGACACGTGCACTGGCTTGTGCCGATCGATGAGGCGCATGAAGCGCGACACGAGCTCGTCGCCTTTGTAGTCGGCGAGACCGCGCAGCGTGATCGCGCCACCGAGATGATCGTCGCCGTAGGCGTAACAGCCTGGGCATCGCAGCGGGCATTCCTTGGTGATCTCGATCGAGAGGTTGGGACGATGGCCCGTGAGGATCCGGCCCCACGCATGGAGCAGATCGCGGGCGCCAATCACAGGCGCGCTCATGTGGTTCTATTATGCGTGCGATCGCCGCGCGCGCGACACAAAAGCGCGACGCACGCGTTATTCTTCTACAGCATGAACGGTGACCCGCAGCTGCCGCGCATCGAGCGACGGCGATCGAAACTCCATGGTTGGGGTGTGTTCGCACTCGAGCCGATCAACAAGAACACGCGCATCGTCACGTACGACGGCGAACTGATCAGCCATAAACAGAGTCTGCGGCGCGAAACCACGTATCTGAAGCGCGGCGAGATCTGGATCTTCACCGTCAATCGACGATGGGTGCGCGATGCGATGGTCGGCGGCAACATCGCCCGATTCATCAACCACGCATGCCGCCCCAATTGCTACAGCCAGATCATCGGCCACGACATCTGGATCCGCGCCGGCCGCAATATCACCGCTGGCGAAGAGCTGACCTACGATTACCATACCGATGGCGAGCAGGTGATCGCCTGCAGATGCCGCCCTGGGTGCACGAGAAAGTTGTAAGGGTGATCAGAAAGACGATTTCGGTTCTCATCGCGGTGGTGGCGGCGCTCGTCCTGTTCGGTCGCATCACACCCGCACAAGTCACGCCTACCGACAGCGATCTCGAGCGCGCCAGCGCCGGTCGCACGCTTGCCATTGGGGCCGTCTCGAGCGGATCGGTGTCGACCATCCCGCTCGAGGTGTACGTCGCACGCGTGCTCGCTGGAGAAGGCGAGCCCGGTGCGGCCGATGCGGCGCAGCAGGCGCTTGCGGTCGCGATTCGCACCTATGCAGTCGTGAATATGGGCCGCCATCGGCGGGACGGGTTCGATCTCTGCGACACCACGCACTGTCAGGTGCTGCGAGCCGCGAACGAGTTGTCGCGGCGCGCGACGATGGCGACCGCTGGACGTGTGCTCACACTTGGCGGGCGGCCGGTCGAGATCTTCTATTCCGCATCCTGCGGCGGCCAGTCCGAGAGCGCCGTCAACGTCTGGCCCGGCGCCGGGCAGTTCTCCTATCTGAAATCGGTGCGCGACGACGTTCACGACGACGACGTGCCGTGGGTGCTCGACCTGACGCTCGACGAGATCCATCAAGCGCTCGCGCGTGCCGGATTTGGCGGTGCGCGGCTGCGCGACATCCAGATCGACAGCCGCACCTCGTCTGGCCGCGTCGCGCGACTTCGGCTGCCAGGACTCAGACCCGATGCGGTCGCCGGCGATCCGTTCCGCATGGCGATCGGCGCGCGGATGATGCGCAGCACCGCGTTCTCGATGACGCGGAGCGGCGACGTGGTCCACTTCACCGGCGTGGGCTACGGACATGGTGTCGGCATGTGCGTGATCGGCGCGGGCAAGCGGGCGCGCCGTGGCGAGAGCGTCGAGGCGATCCTCGCGCAGTATTATCCCGCGCTGACACTGTCGCCGCTCGATGGACGGACGGTGACGCCGGCATCTCCTGTTGCAGAAGCGGTCTCGGTCAGCGCGCCTGTGAAATCGCCATCGATCGTGGTTCACGTCCCGAAGGGGTCGACGCTGCCGGCGGGCGATCTCGAGCAGATTGCGCTGCGCGCGCACGATTCGTTGTCGAAAGCACTCGGTGCATCGGTGATGCCGATCACCATCGAGTTGCACGATACCCTCGACAGCTTCCGGTACGAGACCGGCCGTCCCTGGTGGGTGAGCGCGGCAATTACCGGCACGACCGTCGATCTCGCGCCGGCAGCGCTTCTCGTGCAGCGCGAGGGTGTGGAGATGACCGTCCGCACGGCGATGGCCGAGCTCCTCGTTTCGTCGGAGCTCGCCGATCGGCCGCTCTGGACCCGTGTGGGAGCGGCCCGCTACTTCGCCCGGCCCAACCGGACCACGGCGCCGTCCAAACCGGTACCGTGCCCGGTTGATGCGGAGTTGCGACTGGCCGTGTCCTATGCGGCGCAGCGGGAAGCCGAGCAGCGGGCTGAGAAATGCTTCGCGTACGCGCTGGCTCGGGCAGGGAACTGGAAGTTGGTGCGATAGCCCGCTTTAATCCTCGGCCACGCGAACGGGCCTATAATTCCAGTATGCTGATCAAAAAGGCGTCCGACATCCGTTCGTCCGAGATCACTCCAAAGAGCGTGTACTTGCGACGCCGGGAGTTCATCCAGGCGTCGGCGGCCGCCCTGGTGGGGGCCGGCATGGCAGCCTGTGCGGACAACGTCGCCGCGCAAGGCGGCGGGCTGGCCAAGTTGCCCAACGTCAAAAAGAGTCCGCTCAGCACGACTGAGGCGCCAAGCCTCTACGAACACATCACCAGCTACAACAACTTCTACGAATTCGCTCCCGGTGCGGGCGACGGCCCCAAGCAGAACTCGAAAGGGTTCAAGTCGCGGCCCTGGAAGGTCAAGATCGATGGCGAGGTCGCCAAGCCAGGCGAGTACGAGATCGACGACTTGATCAAACAGAACGCGCTCGAGGAGCGGATCTATCGTTTCCGCTGCGTCGAAGCGTGGTCGTTCGTGATCCCGTGGGTGGGGATTCCCTTTGCCGACATCATCAACAAGGTCCAGCCGACATCCAAAGCGCAGTTCGTCGAGTTCACCACCGCCGTCGACACCGGCAAGTTCCCGATGCAGAGGACGGATCTCCTCGAGTGGCCGTACGTCGAAGGGCTGCGTCTCGATGAGGCCAAACATCCGTTGACGCTGCTGGCGGTCGGACTGTACGGCGAGGTGTTGCCGGCGCAGAATGGCGCCCCGCTCCGCATGGTCATCCCCTGGAAGTATGGTTTCAAGGGGGCGAAGTCGCTGGCCCGGATCCGCTTCGTCGAGAAGCAGCCACTGAACACATGGCAGAAAATGGCGCGGAACGAGTACGGCTTCTACGCGAACGTGAACCCGATGGTCGATCACCCGCGATGGACCCAGGCGCGCGAACGGCGGCTTCCGAGCTTCGTCGCCAACCGGGCCACGCAGATGTTCAACGGCTACGCCGATCAGGTGCAGAGCCTCTACGCCGGCATGGATCTTCGCAAGAATTTTTGAAGCTGACCGTCGCCAAGATCCTCGTCTTCGCCGCGGCGTGTCTGCCCGCCGCGGCGCTCGCTTACAAGTTCTATCGGTTCTACCACGGCGACTTCAACGCGCTCACCGCCAATCCCGGCGACTACATCACCGACCAAACCGGGACCTGGACGCTGGCGTTCATTACCATCGCCCTCAGCGTCACGCCGCTCCGTCGTCTCACCGGTTGGAATCAGGCGATCAAGTTTCGGCGGATGCTCGGTCTGTTCGCGTTCTTCTACGTCACGCTGCACTTGCTGACCTGGATCGTGTTCGTGCACGACTTCGAGGTCCGCTTCATGATCGAAGACGTCTACAAGCGCCCGTTCATCACCGTGGGCATGGCGGCGTTTCTGATCCTGCTCTCGCTCGCCCTCACCTCGAACCGTTTTGCGATTCGCAAGATGGGACGCAAGTGGCAGAGGCTGCATCGATTGGTGTACGTCGCCGGCATCCTCGGCGTGATTCATTTCTGGTGGCTGGTGAAAGCTGACATCACGCTGCCGCGCCGTTGGGCGGTGGCCGTCGGTCTGCTCCTCGGCTTCCGTCTGTGGTGGAGGTTTCGGTCGAAGCGCCCGGTCCTTGCTGGTACCTGATTCGAAGATCGATTCCGCTACAACCAGCCTGATCGCTTGAATCCAACGTACAGCGCCACGCACGCGGAGATCATCACGATGATCGACGCGTGATAGCCGTACGCCCAATCGAGCTCCGGCATGTTGCGGAAGTTCATGCCGTAGATCCCCGCGATCATCGTCGGCACGGCAATCATCGCCGCCCAGGCGGTGATGCGCTTCATGTGCTCGTTCTGCGCGTGCGACATCAGCGAGAGGTGCGCTTCGAGCGCGGTCGTCAGCAGTTCGCGCTGCGCGTCGATGGTTTCGTTCAGCCGGACCACGTGGTCGTAGACGTCGCGGAAGTAGACACGCGTGTCCTCGGGCACGTGTGGCAGATCGAAGCGCATGAGGCGGTTGCAGACCTCGACGAGCGGCGCAGTCGTGCGTCGCAGCGACAGCAGATCGCGTTTGAGCTGGTAGATGCGCGCGGTCGCGGCGCCGGTGTCGGTCATGCTGAAGATGGTGTCTTCGAGCTCCTCGACCTCCTCTTCGATCTGCTGAACGATCGGCAAGTACTGGTCGACGACGAAGTCCATCAGCGCGTAGAGAACGTAGCCCGGCCCCTTCGACAACAGGTGCGGCGTCGACTCGCAGCGCTGGCGGACGCCGATGTGCGACCGCAGCGATCCGTGTCGCACGGTGACGACGTAGTTGCGGCCGACGAAAACGTGGGTCTCGCCGAATTCGAGATGTCGAGGCGAGTGGCTCAGATGCGCGGTGCGCAGCACGACGAACAGCGAGCCTTCGTACAGCTCCAGCTTCGGCCGCTGATGCGCGTTGTAGGCGTCTTCGATGGCGAGGTCGTGGAGGCCGAACTGCTGCTGCACCTGGCGGAGCACGTCTTTCTCGGGTTCATACAGGCCGAGCCAGACGAAACGATCGTCCTGTGTGAGCGTGCTGCGAATCTGGTCGAGGCCGAGATTTTCCACCCGCGCCCCGCTGCAGTACGCGGCGCAGTCGATGACCGTCGCCGATGGCGTCGCCTCGATCGTCTCGGCCACGGGGACAGCTTACTCCTGACAGGCCAGGAGACAAGGGAGTTCACAGAGCTCCGATGCCTCCGTTTCTTGCGAGATTTGCATGAATTATGCGGGCTCGCTCTCTTGACTGGAACGGCGCCTCCGCCGAAGATGCTGCAGATGAGGACGACTCCCATGACCAGACTGGCGCGTCTCGTTTCTACCGTTGTTCTGACAGCGATATTCGTGGCCGGATTCGTGGCGGTTGCGGGTATGCAGACGGCTCAGTCGCGCGCCGTGAGCGCGGTGGGTGCTGCACCGTACACGCCGTCGAAGACGCCATGGGGCGATCCCGATCTGCAGGGCATCTATACCAATAAGGACGAGAACGGCATTCCGATGGAGCGGCCGACGCAGTTCGACGGCAAGAAGCTCGAGGACGTGGACGACTCATCGGAGTTCGCCGACATCGTGAAAGAGCGGAACCAGCGCGCGCTGGCCGCTGCGGCTGGCATTGGCGGGCGCGATACCGGGGCCGGCCCCGTGCACTGGTACGAACACTACGGCGCCAAGAACAGCCGCGCGTGGCTCATCACCGATCCACCCGACGGCAAGATTCCGCCGCTCACGCCTGCGGCGCAGAAGGCCGCCGCCGCACGCACGGCCGCTGCCGCGGCGCGTCGCGCAAGCGGACACGGTGATGCCGACTCGTGGGAAGACCGCAGCCTCTACGATCGCTGCATCACCCGCGGCATTCCCGGATCGATGACGCCGGCCATCTATGGAAACGCCTACGACATCACCCAGGGCCCGGGCATGGTCGCCATCCGCTACGAGATGGTCCACGAGACACGCGTCATCCCGTTGGACGACCGCACACGCCCTTCGAAGACGATCACGTCGTACATGGGCGAGCCGCGCGGACACTTCGAAGGCAACACCCTTGTGGTCGTGACAAAGAACTTCAACGATCGCGGCGCCTATCGCAACGCGAATCCCGAGACGTTCACGTTGACCGAACGCTTCACACCCGTAGCGGCCAACAAGGTCCAGTGGTCGGTGACCATCGACGATCCCTCGACGTGGACGAAGCCATGGACCTACACGATGCAGCTCACCAGGGATTCGGGCCAGCCGCTGTTCGAGTACGGCTGTCACGAGGGCAACTACGGGCTGCGCAACATCCTGAGTGCCGCGCGCGCTGAAGAAGCGGCCGCGAAGCAGGCCAAGTGATCGCCCGCCTTTGCCGAGGCTGCGGCGGGCAGCCGCGTCGGACCGCGGCATGGTTCGCGGCGCTGGCGATCGCCGTCGTGGCGGCGCCGCATCTGTCGGCGCATCACTCGTTCGCGATGTTCGACACCGCGAGGCGTGTGACGCTCGTCGGCACAGTCACGGCATTCGAATGGACCAACCCGCACGTCTACATCGAGCTCGATGTCCCCGACGAGAAGGACGGCGCTGCGAAGGGCGGCGCCGTGAAACATTGGAGCGTCGAGCTCGGAAGCCCCAGCATCTTGCAGCAAGGCGGATGGAAGTTCAGCGACGTCAAAGTCGGCGACAAGGTGACGGCGGTGATCAATCCGCTCCGCAACGGCGATGCTGGCGGGCTGCTGTTTCAGGTGACGCTGCGCGATGGACGCGTGCTCGGCAATGGTCCGGGGCGCGGAGGCGCCCAGTGATTCGGACCGTGGCTGCCTGCCTGCTCGCGCTGACCATTGTGGCGCCCGCGTCTGCGCAGGTGGATCTCTCGGGCGTGTGGGCACCGTATCGCGCAGGGCGCGGCGCTGATCCCGCGCTCAATCCGCCTCCTCCGAGCCCGATTGTGTTGAAGGCGCCGTACGCCAAGCCGTACGAAGAACGGCGAGCGAAGGAAGACGAAGCGGCGAAACGCGGAGAACCGCTGGCGACGCCGGCCGTCGGATGCGTGCCGTACGGCATGCCGCGGATGATGGCCGTTGCGCTCTATCCGGTGGAAATCATCCAGCGGCCGCAGCAGATCACCATGGTCACGGAAGCGTTCAGCGAGGTGCGGCGCGTCTATCTCGACAAACCGCAGCAGCCGATCGACGAAGTGCCGCCAGGCTACTACGGCCGCTCGGTTGGTCGATGGGACGGCTCCACGCTCATCGTCGACACGGTGGGCATCAAGGAATCGGTCCCTTCGTATCAGATGCTGCCGCACAGCAGCCAGATGCATATCACCGAGCGCATCCGTCTTGTGACCCCCGACATGCTTCACGATCAGATCACGATCGAGGATCCGGTCGTTCTCGAGAAGCCGGTGGTCTACACGCTCGCGTATCGGCGGATGCCGAACTACGAGATGGTCGAGTTCATCTGCGAGAACAATCGCGAATACGTGGACGAGAAAGGCGCCGTACGAATGAAGGTAAAGGACAAATGATGCGCGATGTGAATCCTTCGATGCGACGGCGTGTGATCGCGACCGGTGTGGCGCTCGCGATGGCGGTGCCGCTTGCGGCGCAGCAGCAACCCGCTCCGGGCATACCGCTGAATCCGTTGGCGCCGTCGAACCTCGCCAAGCCGCGGCCCAAGGCGCCGTTCGATCTCACCGGCACGTGGTTCATCGACATGGCCGGGAGTCAGAACTCGTGGCGTTTCGGGCCGCCACCGCCGGCGAACAAGATGACCGCCGAGACGCAGAAGCATTTCGAGGCCGCGCAAAAGGCTCAGAAGGAAGGCAAGGCCTACCGCGACGACATCGGCCAATGCTGGCCGGCGGGGCTGCCGCTGATCATGACGCGCGTGTGGCCGGTGGCGATGATTCAGCTGCCGACCGCGATCTACATGGTCAGCCATTTCATGAACAGCTTCCGCGTGGTCTATCTGGACGGCCGACCGCACTCCGATCCCGATGTCGTGGTGCGCACCTTCAACGGCGAGTCGATCGGCAAGTGGGAGGGCGACACCCTGGTGGTCGACACCACGCACTTCGTCAACGACCACCATTGGATCGATGCCGGCATCCCTGCCACCGATGCGCTGCACATCGTCGAGCGGATGCGTCTCATGAAGGGTGGCGCCGTGCTCGAGATCGAGTACACGCTGACCGACCCCAAGAGCTGGGACGGTGAGATGAAGTGGACCAAGCGCTGGAATCGCGTCGACGATCAGGAAGTGACTGAAGTGGAGTGCACGCCGGATCTCAACTCGCACATTCCGAGCACGCAGTCCGATTTCCAGGCCAAGTAGTGTCCGTCCGCCTTCGCCTGACGGCTTCGGCGAGACTCGGAGGAATCATGAGATTGTCATTCATCGGAATCGCGTGCGCAGCGCTGCTGCTCGTGGCGAGTGTCGCCTCGGCCCATCACTCGGCGGCGGGCATCGATCGCTCGAAGACCGTGGAGCTGGTGGGCACGGTCAAGCAGTTCGGGTGGACCAATCCGCATTCGTGGATGGAAGTCGACGTGCCGGACAAGAAGGGCGGCACGACGACGTGGAAGGTCGAGATGACTTCGCCGGCCTATCTCGTTCGGGCCGGCTGGAAGTCGACGACGGTGAAGCAGGGTGACGAGGTCAAAGTCACCGTGCGCCCGTTGCGCGACGGATCGCCCGGGGGCCTCTTCGTGTCGGTGCTGCTCGCCGATGGCCGAACATTCACCGAACGGCCTGTCACAGCACCCGCGCCTGCGGCGCCGGCAGCCAAGAACTGATCAACCTGCCGCCGCGCAGCGGCGGCCCTACGGCCGAGGGCCGCTCACGGTGTCATAGACTCAGGTTCTCCCTCAGGTGTCGCGATTGTCGACGAGACACCGGCACCACGCTCCCATTGCGAAGTTGAACGACGTAGGTGTCGTCGGCTGCGCCCTCGACCGACTTGACGAAGCGCAGGTTGATCAGATGCTGACGGCTGGCGCGGAAGAAGATGGCGGGGTCGAGTCTGGCTTCCAGGTCGTTGAGTGATGAGCGAATCAGCGGACGATGACCGCTGAAGTACGCGCGCGCGTAGTTGCCCTCGACTTCGAACAGCGCGATGTCGGCAATCCGTACGATCCAGCATCGATCGCCGTCGCGCAGGAACACGCGTTCGCGGACGTGGGGTCCGTCTCGGCGAAGCTCGGAAGGAGCGGAGGCGGAAGGCGGACCGTCGTCAGCGAGCGCCGTGCGTAACTTGTCGAGCGCCGCGGCCAATCGCTCCGGCCGGATCGGTTTGACCAGATAGTCGAACGCATTCACCTCGAAGGCGCGCACGGCGTATTCGTCGTAGGCGGTCGTGAAGACGACCAGCGGTAGGCGCTCGACTCGTTCGAGCACGTCGAAGCCAGTGCCGCCCGGCATCTGGATGTCGAGAAACACGACGTCGATCGACGCCGCAGCGAGACGCGCGATCGCATCGTCGACGTTCACCGCTTCGCCGGCGACGTTGACATCGGGATGGGGCGCCAGCAGGCGCCGTAGCTCACGGCGCGCCAGCCGTTCGTCGTCAACCAGCAGCGCGTTCACGCGAGGACTCCAGCGGAATCGTGACCGAGGCGACGGTCTGCCCGCTCGCATCGGTCAACGTTAGCGACGCCTCGTCGCCGTAGAGGATGCGCAGCCGCTCGATCGTGTTGCGAAGGCCGTGGCCGTTCTCGTTCATCGGCGGGCGCATGAGTCCGGTGTTCGTAACCGATATCGCCATTCGAGGTCCCGATACCTCGGCTCGCACGCGGACGACCCCGCCGTCGGCGCGATCGGCGATACCGTGCTTGACGGCATTCTCCACCAGCGTCTGCACCAGCATCGGTGGCACCGCCACGCCGAGCACCGCGGAATCGACGCTGCTCTCGAACCGAAGGCGTTCATCGAAGCGAGCTCGTTCGATCGAGATGTATTCGTTGACGATCGTCATCTCCTCGGCCAGGGGAACCGTGTGCGCGCGGTCCGATCGCAGTGAGTAGCGGAGCAGGTCAGACAGGCTCGTGACCATCGCGGACGCGCGGTCGGGATTCTCCGAAATCAGTCCGCGCAGCGAGTTCAGGCAGTTGAAGAGAAAATGCGGGTTCAGCTGGGCGCCCAGCAGCTGCAGCTGCGCATCGCGCGCGTTGAGCGTGAGCGCGAAGGCGCGGGCATCGTGTCGGCGTCGTGCATGCACGGTCGTGTAGATCAACAGCCATCCGCCGAATGCCCACAAGAAGGCCGCGAAGGTCCAGAACGCCGCGTTGCCGTCGTATCCACCGCCGCCAGAGATCAAGCGCGAGGTCAGGACAATCAGACCCGTGATCCCAGCCGCCAGAGCCAGCGTCGTTGCCACGAGTCGAGGAAGCAGGCGCGCGAGCCGCATCGCGATCCACCCATGGCGATACATCCACCGGCGGAGCGCGTGCGTGATCAATATGGTGACGCCGCCGTCGATCACGACGATGCTCGCGATCACGTCCCATCGAGGAAACGGCTCGTAGACCGTATAGAACGCCGTCACCCACACCACGAAGCTGGCCCATCCGGCGATCTGGCAGAGCCAATACGTCCGCGTGGCCGGCGGTGGATCCTGGCCGACGATGGTCTTCATCTTCAGAAGGACGCTCATATCAGAAGCCTCTCGTGTGCACGCGCGTCGACCGGATCGGCAAGGACCCAGCTTGGCATACCGACGATGACGGTGGGCGGAATTGTGAGGAGCGGCCGCGTCAGGTGGGGAGCGGTTCTCGGGGACCGTATCAACCGGCTGCGTCAACGAACGACGTTGCGACCGGTACGGGCGCCACCGTCAGGGTGTCTGCATAGGCGAACGAGCTCGAAACCAGACACCGACGAAGGCGACTGTCCTGTGCCATCTGAATGCCGTCATGTGCAACGTGAACCGGCCAACGATCTCATGCCACGTCAAGCGGCGTCGACGCCGGCCACGCCGCTTCCTACGCGAAGCCGTCGAGCGTGCGGCGTACGAGCCGCAGCAGATCGAGCCGCGTAAACGGCTTCTGCAGCAGCTTGATCGTCGACGCGCCTGCCGTACCTGACGCCAGCACGTCGTGCGAGTACCCCGACATGAAGACGATTTTTTGATCGGGCGCTTGCGCGCGAATCTGCTCCCCAAGCGTCCAGCCGCTCGAGTCAGGCATCACGACATCGGTGATCACGAGATCGTACCCGCGGCCCACTCGCGACCACGCCGTGAGCGCCTCGGCCACGGTTGCTGCCGAGTCGACGGTGTAGCCCGATTTGGTGAGGATCTCCGACGCCACCGCTCTCACCGGTGCCTCGTCTTCCACCAGCAGGATGCGTTCGTGTCCGCTGAGCGTGAATGGTCCGCCGCCCCGGGCTGGGACCGGGTCGCGTGTACCGATGGCGACAGGAAGCAGGATCGTGAACGTGGTGCCGGCGCTGGGCTCGCTTTCGGCGCGGATCTGCCCGCCCGACTGCGTTACGATGCCGTGCACCATCGAGAGACCGAGTCCGGTTCCGCGATCTTTCTTCGTCGTGTAGAAGGGCTCGAAGATCCGATCCATCACGTCCTTGGTCATGCCCTCGCCGGTGTCGCTGACCGAGAGCCGCACGTAATCCCCGGGCGGCAGGGCCCACACGAGACTTTGCGATTCGTCGAGCGTGTGGCTGGCCGTCACGACATGAATCGTGCCGCCCTCCGGCATCGCATCGCGCGCGTTGACCACCAGGTTGGTGAGCACCTGACCGAGTTGATCCGGATCGGCGAAGACGGACGGCAGCGTGGGCGCCAGCGACAGCGTGATCTGAATGCCCTCGCCGATCAGCCGCTCGAGCATCTTGTGGATGCCGTTGACGATGTCGTTCAGGTCGAGGGTCTGCGGAGCGGCGGCGTGGCGTCGCGCGAATGTCAGGAGCTGACGCGTGAGCGCCGCGGCGCGGCGGCCAGCATGCTGGATGTCGAGCAGCCATCGTCGCGCCGGATGCGACTCGTCCAAGCCCTCGAACACGATTTCCACCGAGGCCAAGATGACGGTGAGGATGTTGTTGAAGTCGTGAGCGACGCCGCCGGCGAGCTGGCCCACGGCTTCGAGCTTCTGCGCATGCCGCAGCTGGTCGGCGAGGCGAGTGCGCTCGGTCACGTCGCGCATCGTGGCCAGGTACGCGGAGCGATGGTTCCACTCGTACGGCACCACGCGCAGTTCGGCCGTGCGCCGCGTCGCGGTGTGGAAGACTTCGACCTCGATGGTCTGGTTGGCGGTGATCGAGAAGCCGAACCGTTGTCCCATCAGGTCGTGGCGCGTGCGGCCGAGCAGCTCCAGTGCCGCCTGATTCACGAACAACACGATCCCGTCTTCGTCGGTGACGACCACCCCGTCGGGACTCTCGGCGAAGAACGTTTCGACGCGGCGGCGTTGCGCCTCGGAGCGATGGCGCTCGGCCGAGAAGAGGATCGCGCGCGCGATCAGCTCGAAGCTGGTTTCGTTCTTGCTGAGGAAGTCCTGCGCGCCCTCGCGCAGCACGTCGGTGCGGATATGTTCACGGGTGTCGCCCGAGAGCACGACGATCGGCGTATTCGGACAGCTGCGTCGCAGCTGCTGCAAGGTGCTGAGCCCGTGCGAATCGGGCAGGTTCAAGTCGACGACGAGCGAGTCGTATTCGTGATGGCGCGTCATCGAGCGCGCCGCTTCGAGCGTGCCGGCATCGTCGATGTCGATGGTGAAGCCGGGCACGTCCGACAGCCGTTCACGGGTGAGGTCACGGTCGCCGCTGTTGTCCTCGACGAGCAGCAGCCGATACGACGGCAATTGGGTGGTCGTCGGCACGATCCTTATCGCGTCGCCGGGAGCTTTACGAGGCAGAACCAGAAGTCCTCGAGCTGCCGAACAACCCGGCGGAAACCTTCCAGCGTGCCGGGTTTGGTGATGTAGCAGTTGGCGCCAAGCGCGTAGGTCTTCGCGATATCGCTCTGGGCATCCGAGTGCGTCAAGATGACCACTGGCACGTGGCGGAGCTCGGCATCGCTTCTGATCCGGCCAAGCACGTCGCAGCCGTTCAGCCCGGGCAGGTTGAGATCGAGGATGACGACGTGCGGCCGCGACACGGTGTCAGCATGCAGATACGAGATCGCTTCGAGGCCGTCGTGCACGAAATCGACGTTGATCTGGGAATCCTCGAGGTCGAGGCACTCTTGCAGAAGGTCGATGTCGGCGGGGTTATCGTCGACCACCAGTACGCGAAGAGGCCGCATCATCAACTCCTCGCTGGGCACCCAGTGCAGCCCCCGCTGCTACGGCCCGTTGCCTAGAGCGAACTACTAGCTGATCCATTACGCGATGTCCACCAGGCGAAAGCCTGATTTTGCACAGTTTTCTCGAGCTCACCGCCCCCCGTTTTCCGGTAGGGTCCACAACCCTATCGGGTGATAGAGGCCATCGGTGAGATAACGACGAGGGGTGTCGTTTTGAACAGTGGCTCTCACGACGCCGAGAGCGTGACGGGAAAACGTGATCCGTCTCCGGGCGTTGATTCGAGCCACACCGATCGGTTGGGATGTCAGCGCAATTCGATCGGCTATGATGGCCGCTCGGAGGACACGAGCTCGCGTGACGACCGAGCCACAACCAAGGGTCCACAACGTACTGCTTGTCGAAGACGACGACCTGTTGTCGAAGCGCTTGGCGGAGTACCTGGGTGAGCGCGGCTACGGTGTGACGATTGTCGGTTCGTTGTCCTCGGCGCGCGACCTCGTGAAGCGGCACACCTTCGACGTCGTCGTCCTCGATCTGAACCTCGGACGCGATGACGGCCTCGACCTGGCTCGCGAGCTGGTGGCGCGCGGCGGTCCACCCGTGGTGATCGCCTCGGCCCGCATCGAGGAACCGGATCGCGTGCTCGGCCTCGAGCTCGGTGCGGACGACTACCTCGTCAAGCCTTACAGCTTCCGTGAGCTGGTAGCGCGGTTGAAAGTGGTGATTCGCCGCGCGCAGGATGGCGGCGCGCTCCTGTCGTCGCGCCGGATCGCACGGTTCGACCGCTGGACGGTCGATCTGACGGCGCGGCGCATGTTCGACGAGTCTGGGACGGAAGTGGTGCTCACCGCTGGAGAAATGGATCTTCTGAAGGTCTTTCTCGATCATCCCGACCGCGTCCTGCTCCGGAATCAGCTCGTGTCGATGACGCACACCGACGACGCCGAGGTCTTCGATCGCGCCATCGACGTCTTGATCGGCCGACTCCGCCGCAAGCTGGAAGTCGATCCTCGTCGGCCGAGGCTGATCCTGACCGTCCGCAGTGAAGGCTATCGGTTCACCGGACGCGTGGAGTGGACCGACTCGTCGGATTGAGATTGGCCGGAGAGCACTCGCCTGGATTGTGAACGGATCGTGTCAGAGGCGTAGGCCGTTATCTCTGGTCGAAGAACCGTCACTCCGTTGCCGATTACGGTCGTGATGGATGCGTTCGACACAGCTGAAATCCGCAAGGTCTTCGAAGACGACGCCGACGGAATCCTCGATCTGATTGCGATCGTCTCGAGGGATCTGCTTCGATACACCGCTCTTTTGATCGAGCACGTGCGATGCGGCGAGTGGGAGGATGTGCGCCGTTTGGCACACACGATCCAGGGCGCGGCCAGCAACGTCTCGGCGCGTGAGGTCGTGGCCCAGGCTCGGACGATCGAGCTAGCGGCCAAGCAAAGGCGGCTGGATTCGATCGTCGAGGACAGCCACGCGCTTTCGCAGGCCGTCGGGCTGCTCGTTGCTGAATTGCGCAACTGGGCGGGGCGCCTGCGCGCTTCCCACGTCGCATGACTGCCGCCGAGCGCGCGTTGCCGCATGACAGTGCGCCGCCGAGCAGCGCGCTGCGTATCCTCGCCGTCGACGATGATGCCGGCACTCGGCTTACGCTGGTCTCGATCATCCAGGCCGCGGGGTGGACGCCGGTGGTCGTTGCCGATCCCGAGCAGGCCTACGACATTCTCACCGGCCCCGATGCGCCGCCGATCGCGCTCGTGGATTGGGAGATGCCGAAGCTCTCGGGCATCGAGTTGTGTCAGAAAGTCCGGCGCGCTGATCCCGACGCGCGGCCATATCTGATCTTCGTGACGATCAATGCCTCGGCGAACGACATCGTGACCGGCCTCGATGCCGGTGCCGATGACTACATGGTGAAGCCGTTTGCCGCGGTCGAACTGCAGGCGCGCGTGAGAGCCGGCCTCAGGACGATCGCGGTGCAGAGCGATCTTCGCACTCGACTGAGAGAAGCTGAAACGATTGCGGCGCTCACCAAGCCGCTCCGCGAGACGATGCCGATCTGCGTGTATTGCCATCGCGTGCGTCACGGTGCCGCGCAGTGGAGCACGCTCGAGGAATATCTCCACACCGAGATCAACGTGAAGTTCACGCACGGGTTCTGCCCGACCTGCTACACGTCTCATGTGAAGCCCGATCTGGAAGGCGGCGCCTAAACTTCGTACGTAGAAGTGGGCCTCGAACCCGCGTCGTAGTGTCCGGCTTTAGCCGGACCTTGGTGCGTTTCTTGCCGCCTGCTCGTAAATGCGAATCCGCGCAGGAATGATTCCCTCGATCGCCCTCGTCACGCTTGCATGTGGCGGCGTGAAGAACGACACCGGTCCTTCACCGGTCCCTGGCGGTTCGGGCGGTGGCAATCCATCGCCCGGTGGATCGTCGAGCGGCGTGCAGCTGACCGACGATTTCGGCGGGCGTCAGCTCTTTCCATCCGACAACTGGTGGAATCAGGACATCAGCAATGCGCCGATCGATCCGCAGTCGGATGCCTATATCACCTACATCGGGCGCACGCGGACATCGCACCCGGACTTCGGTCCGCCGCCGTACGGGATTCCGTATGTCGGCGTTGGCGGCAGCGAGCCGCGCAGTGCGGTGACCTTTGTCGACTACGGCAGCGAGAGCGATACAGGATTCAGGGGCGAAGTTGGCTATCCCATACCGACCGCCGCGCAGACGCAGCCGAACTACATCGAGGGCGCCGCGCCGGGTGGCGGCACGAGCGGCGATCGCCACCTTCTCATCGTCGATCGCGACAAATGGGCGCTCTACGAACTGTTCGCGGCGCGATGGAATGCGAGCGCGCGTCGATGGGAGGCGGGGTCGGGAGCGGTGTTCGATCTGTCGTCGAACGCGCGTCGGCCCGAAGGATGGACGTCCGCGGACGCGGCAGGCCTGGCCATTCTTCCCGGACTCGTGCGCTACGACGAAGCGCAGCGAGGCCCTGTGCGTCATGCGTATCGACTGACCGTGCGCGCGACGAATGGTTACGTGTGGCCGGCCTCGCATCGCGCCGGCAGCACCATCGGCGCGTTGCCGATGGGCGCGCGGCTGCGACTCAAGGCATCGAAGAGCCTGGCCGGATATCCGCCGTACATCCAGAACATGTTCCGCGCGATGCAGACCTACGGTGTCATCGTCGCCGACAACGGCAGCGACATGTACGTGACCGGCGCCATGGATGCGCGGTGGAACAACGGCGAGCTCAATCCCGCGTTCGGCAGTCTGACCGCCGCAGATTTCGATGTGATTCGCTTGGGTTGGAAGTAATCGTCGTAGTGTCCGGCTTCAGCCGGACCGTCACGCGTGGATTCCCAATCTCTTGACCAACGTCTCGAGCTCGCGTCGTAAGAATTCGAACGATGGCGCGATGAAGAGATGGTCCTGCATGCGCGACGGATCGTAGTCGGTCTCGATCACTGTCGACGTCACGAACGGCTCTCGGCGGACCTCACGCGAGAAGAGCGAATAGGGAATCTCACGCGTCGATGAAAGGATTCCGCTGCCGAAGACTTTGGTCCGGCCCGCTTCTTCGATCAGGCCGAACTCGATACTGAACCAACTGAACCGCTTGAGCGCCAGCACGTGCTCACCGCGATCGGTTGCCGAGACGGCGCGTCCGATCAGCGTCAGCAGCTCGGCGTAGTCGCGATGCATCAGCGGCGGCACATGTCCCAGACAGTCGTGAATCATGTCGGGCTCGGGCGTGAACTCCGGGTGCGATCCGTGGCGGATGAACTGCGTGACCGGGAAGCCGCGCTCGCCGATGTATTGATAGAAGATGCGATAGGGGAGCGCGCCCTCCGCCGGCACCAGGTGCATGTTGGTTTCGCGCCTGACGCGATCGCTCAAGAGCCGCAGCTGCGGGATCTCGGTCTCGGTGATCGCCAGCTCGCGTTTCGCGGCCAGATACATCGCGCACGCGTAGCGATCGTGCAGCTCGTGCAGCCGCGGACACACCTCGCGCCAGATGCGCGTTTCCTCGGCGGTGTAGTCGATGAAAGGCGGGCCGAGACGTTCGAGCCGATGTTGGCGGCACAACGCGAACAGCGCTTCGCGGCGCGCGATGTAACCGGCATCGCCGAGACCGGGGTGCCCCGGCTCCAGTTCGAGCTCGGTCGCTTCGGACGGCGCGATCATCACGCGGGGATCGATCGGCGCTCCGTATTCGGTGAGGGGTGTGACCTCGTCCATCGATCACCTGACGCTGCAAAACCTGATCCGATCTTACGCCTCTTGATTGGCCGAGGGGAGGCGAGGGGAAGTCTTCAAACAGCTACACCGACGCGAACATTGAGGCGCCGAGAAGCCAGAAAAGAAGCTAGAAAACAGTCCGCGCCGTGCGTGCTCCGCCAACGAAAAAGGGTATCGAGGCGAGCTGGGCAACCATCGCGACGAGCACCAACGCAAGGAGCGAGCGGTCGTAAAGCAGGCCGGCGGCGAGGCTGCCCACGAGCCACCCGGTGCCATAGCCGATGTAGAAGATCCCGAACGCGGCGTTGCGGCGGTGTTCGGGCAGCACGCTCGCGATCAGCGCTTTGAGCAGCGTGTCCTGCACCGCGTAGCCAACCCCCCACAGCATCAGCCCCACGATCACCATCGACGTGCCGCCGAAGAACACGAGCGGTGAGAAGAGCGACGCCACGCAGACGGCGCCGACCACCGCCGCGATGCCGATCGAATCGTAAGCACGTCCGAGCACGAGGCTCGCGCCGATCGAGACCAGCGTCGCGAGCGCGAGCAGCGCTGGAATCCAGTACGCGGGGACAAGTCCTAAGTGCATCACGTGATAGGCGATGAACTCGAAGCTCATGAGCCCGGCTGCGAAGCAGGCGCCGCCGACCATGTACAGCGAATACGCGCGCGTGAACGTCGAGAACGGCGCGGTGGGCGGACCGCCGTGCTCCAAACGCGCCGGGACCGGAAACTCCACTCGTGCGCGCGCCAGACACGCGAGCGCCAGCAGCGCCGACACGAACAACAGCAGATAGCCGCCGCGGAACCCGGCATTGCGGTACAGCGCGAACGCGATGATCAGCGGTCCGACCGTGGCGCCGGTTTCATCGAGCGCGGTGTTGACGGCGTACACCCATCCCTTGCCGTGCTTGCCGGTGGAGTAGGACAGCATCGCTTCGACGGTGGGTTTGCGAATGGCGCGGCCCACGCGCTCGGCGACGATCAACGCGGCAGCCGCAGGCCAGCTGCCCGCGAACGCCATCGCTGGGACGGCGAGCAGGTTGATCACGTATCCGAGAAACGTCAGCGGCCAGTACTTGCCGGTTCTGTCCGCGACATAGCCCGCCACCGATCGCAGGCTGTAGCCAACCCACTCGCCGACGCCGGCAATCACACTGACCGCGCCGGCAGTCGCGCCGAGCGAGGCAAGGAACTGGCCGTTGATGCTGGCGCCGCCTTCGTACGTCACATCCGCAAACAGGTTGACGATCCCCATCGTCAGCACGAAGCGGAACGCGGCGGAGGACAGTGAGCGCATTCGACGTGGCCGACGATCAGCCTATCGCGAACGTGCGACAATCGGCACCGTACCGCCGTACGTAGAGTCCGGTTTTAGCCGGACCACAAACGTATCGTTCGCCTTTAGGCGAACTCGCGTGGACGCGGCGCGGGAGTGTAGGTCGCTCCGCAAAACCGACTTGATCCACAGGTTCAGCCTTGCGGGGATCAACGGGGTGTGAAAAAAACAGTGTCTACGGTTTTGCTCCGGACCTACACTCCCGCGCCGCTTCGTGTCGGAACGGAGTGTCCGTCTCGCCGGAGCGCGTAGTGCGTTGGCAGACGTAGTGTGCCCCTTTAGGCGGACTGGCGCTGACGCGGCGCGGGAGCGTAGGTCGCTCCGCAAAACCGACTTGATCCACAGGTTCAGCCTTGCGGGGACCAACGGGGTGTGAAAAAAACAGTGTCTACGGTTTTGCTCCGGACCTACGCTCCCGTGCCGCTTCGTGTCAGAACGGAGTATCCGGTTGCCCGGACCTCACATCGTCTGAGGTGACATGCGCACCGCGAGCTTTCTGATCGTTGTTCTGGCACTAGGCGCGATTTGCAACACGGCGCAGCGAGCGGAAGCGCCATCGAACATTCGTGCATGGTCGGACACCGCCGGACCTGATGGCAAGACGTGGAACTTGGAAATGAAACGAGATGGTTCAGCGACGGTCCTAGCCTTTTCCGGCCCTGGATCGAAATCGGCTGAACGTCGTTTCAAGATTCCAGTCGAACAATATGCAGCGATCCTGGGTGTTACCGACGAAGCTGGCTTCTTCGCATTGCCGCCCTACCTCGGTCCATCCGCGATTCCGCTACATGGTCCGGAGAACGTACTTCGGATCGCGATCGCTGGGAAGGAGCACCAAGTGGCCCTGCGCGATCCGCTGTCAGCGAAAGGCGAAGAGGCGGCCCGCTTTCAACGAGTGTGGCGCGCAGTAGTCGCGTGGAGTCCAGTGAAGCCACCGCTCTAACGACGAACCAGTTCTGGAACGCCTGCGTGGAGATCGCATGAGCATCAGTCGTGCATCGTCGTATCTGGTAGCAATCGCCGTGTTCCTGGTTTCGATATCGCAAGCTTCGGCGGCGCCTCAGGCCGGCGCCATCGATGGGGCCAAGGCGATTGTCTACAAGACCGCAGGGCCAGTCGAGTTGCGTCTGCACGTGTTCAAGGCGCGTGGAAGCGCTCCGCACGCTGCGATCGTGTTCTTCTTCGGCGGCGCGTGGATGCAAGGTGATGTTGCGCAGTTTGCGCCGCAAGCAAAGCATCTCGCGAAGCGCGGGATGGTGGCGATTCTAGCGGACTATCGCGTCCGCGGCCGCCACGGCACGACTCCGTTCGAGGCGATGGCGGATGCGAGGTCGGCGATTCGGTGGGTGCGATCGCACGCGGCGCAATTGGGTGTCGATCCGAATCGAGTTGTCGCCGCTGGCGGTTCGTCGGGCGGGCACCTCGCGGTGAGTGCGGCCGTCTTCGACACGTTCGACGAACCCGGCGAGGACACGACGACGAGCGCCAAACCCAACGCGCTCGTGCTGTTCAATCCCGCGGTGGATACCTCACGCGGAGGGCAACTGTTCGGCGATCGAGGGCGAGACGCCTCTCCGCTTCATCACGTGCGCGCCGGGTTGCCGCCGACGCTCATCTTGCATGGAAAGGCCGATACAACGGTGCCCTACGCGGACGTCGAGCGGTATTGCGCGGAGGCCGGCGCGCTCGGCAATCAATGCCGCCTCGTTGGCTATGACGGCGCGACTCACGGGTTCTTCAATCAGGGAAGGGGCGAAAAGTGGTTTCGCGAGACGCTGCTCGAAGCCGACCGCTTCTTGACGACGCTCGGCTACCTCCCGCAACCTGCGGCGACCAAGATTCAGTGACGCAGCGCGCCGCTGCCTTCTACCGCTGAAAACTTCGATACCAACACCCGAATCGCGCGACCTCGCGAAATCCTCGACGGACGTACACCTGCTGCCCTTCGCTGGTGGCGAGGAGTCCGAGGCTTCGAGCACCAAGATCCTGCACGTCCTCCCATGCGTGTTCGAGCAGCGCCGACGCGATGCCGCGCCGCTGATGCGCTTCGAGTACGGACAACCCGTGCACGCCCGCACTCTCCGAGCCGACGAAGATCTCGATCGCACCGACCGGTTCGTCCTTCAGCCACGCCACGTAGTTCCGCGTGCGCTCCTCGGTGTCCGACAACAATGCGCCAAGCCGCGCGAATGCAGCGCGCCGAAGCTCGGTCGTGAGCGGCCCGATCGCAGGATGCGCTGTCGTGCGGAACGCGGCGAGGTCGGTGACGCGACGAATGACCAATGCCTCCGGTGCCGCGACAGGCGCCACGCGGTCACGCGGGGTTCGGATCATCGCCGGGTAGTACTTGCGGCAGCGCAGCCCGCGTGCCGTGAGCAGCTCGCCAATGTTGGCAGGCGTGGCCGACGGCGAGATCCACAACGTCATGCCGCGGCGATGTCGTTGATAGCGCGCGATGAGCGTCTCGAGCCGACGTGCCGCGGACGAGTCGGAGAATCGAACCATGATGCCGGCATTCCGCCACGCCTGACCGCTATGAACCATCCACGTGATATCGCGATCCTCATGGACTTCGACACCAGGCACCACGCGTTCGGCGACGAACGACTCGGCATGTTCCTGCTCGACCAGCAACGCCTGGTCGAGATCGACGCCAGTCATGGACACGGCGTTATCATAGGCGCTTTACTGGAGTAAGCCATGCACGATGGACCGTGACCTGGAGCTCCGGCTGCCTCGCGAAGAGGAGGAGCAGGAGTTCCTGCGCGCGCATCACGCGACCACGCCCGAGGCGCCGAACTTTCTTCACTACTACGAGCCGGGCATGACGCTCGCGCGGTATATCGAGTTGCTTCAGCAGCACGCTCGTGGTGAGAACATCCCGCCCGGTCATGTGCCGTCGACGTTTCTCTTTGCGTTCGACGCGTCGAGAATCGTCGGGCGTGTGGCAATCCGCCACGAGTTGAATGCGTTTCTCCTCCGCATCGGTGGGCACATTGGCTACGTGGTCGTTCCAGAGTTCCGGCGTCGAGGCTACGCGACGCTCATCCTGCGTCGCGCGCTCGAGATCGCGCATCGTCAGCTTGGGATCAATCGCGTCCTGGTGACGTGCGACGAGGACAACGTCGGCTCGATCAAGACGATCGAGAAGAACGGCGGTGTCCTCGAGAACGTCGTCGCTGGGCCGGATCTTCCCGTGCCCAAGCGACGCTACTGGATCGATGCGGCCACAGGGCCGAGGGCGCTCACCCGCGGGCCTGGCTGAACGTAATCTGCTGCCCCGCGATCGTAACGAGCGCTTGACGGGCGTTTCCCGTATTCCGCGCGATTTGGAGGCGGATCGCACCACTGCCCGATCCGTTGGGCGTGAGGACAGTGATCCAGCCGTCGTTGCTGGTCACGGTCCACGAGCACCCACCCGCCGTCGTCAGACCCAGCTCCAGGACACCGCCGTCGTTTCCGACGCTCGTGGTCGGGATGTCGAGCGTGTAGACACAGCGCACGCCTTCCTGCACGATGCGGTAGGACTGCGTGTTGATGGTGAGGTTGAACGTCCGCGAGTCGGTCAGAATGGTTTCTTGTACCTGAATCACCGGCGTCGCATTGCCAGTGCCGGATCCGGGTGCGACGCTCGCCCATAGCGAATCGCTTCGTATCGTCCACTGGCAGTTTCCGGCTGCGGTCAGATTGAATGCGAACGAGCCGCCCCGTGAGTTCACCTGGCCGGGGATGCCCGTTGCGGTGGTGCTACAGGTCGATGGGCTCGGCGACGGGGAGGGCGTCGGCGAGGGAGAGTTCGGCGACGGAGATCCGTTTTCGTCTTTGCCGCACGCGACCACTAGCAGCAACAGCGTGAGTGGCGCGAGCCGGCGCGAGGCTGATCGCATCATAGCGAGGCTATCGGATGCATGAGGTCGGCCATGCAGATCCGCATGCTTCGTTCGACCGGCAAGTCCCGCTACGGCAGGGCTTTGTCATCGGTCCGCGCAGCATCCCGCGCCGCGAGAAGATGCGCGATTGAGTGAATGGTTTAGTTACAGTTTGGATGAGTCTACTTCAGGCCTGTAGGGTCGAAGGACAAATCCGGTGGCTAGCTCCGCTCCGGCCACATTGGCCGAACGGGCATGATCAGCGCTCCCAGGTCTGTGAGCTCAGACACGCGGACTGCTGCATGGAGGCAAAACTCTCTCGCAGGCCCAAGCACCATCTGACGCATCCACAACGCGCCTTCCACGCGATCGACCACGGGAGCGATCTGAGCGAACAGCTCGCGATATGGCATCCCGTCTGGTTTTCCGAACCAGTGCGCGTACTGCGGCGGGCGTAGAACGGTCCCGAACTTCAACCCGTACACGCCTGCTACACCGTCTGCTGCGACCGAGGCAGCAATATCGTGTGGACGCGATCGACTCCCGGAAATCGCGGCCTCATTCAACTCACCAAGCGCGGTGAAGTCCTGCACCAGGTACCAGTCTTCGTATGCGTCGCTACTCGACGTCCACGGCGCGTTGGAGACGCCGACGCTGAACGAGTTCATGAATCCTGGCGACGGCGAGGCTGCGAGCGCGGCGTGGAAGCCGCGTTGCCGATTCTCGTAGTCGATGGTCGTGACCTCGGGCCGCTTCCAGTGCCAGAACACATAAGCCAGCAACGTTTGCCTCCTGCAGCTTTCAATCGCGCGCGTCGATCCAGTATCCGAGACGCTGACTGCGGATTGTTACCGTGACATGCGTTGCCTTGACGACTGTCCGAGCGTGAACAACTCGCCGCAGTGCGGTCCCGCTAAGGCTCTCTTCGACAAGTTTGCGCGCCGAAGTACTCGGCGGCAGTTGAGGGCCCAATGACGATTAGCGAGGAGGGACCGGCTTCGGCAAAGACGATGCGGTGCTGACGACCAGGCGTCGCAAAGATGATCCCGACGGCGTGTTCCCAGTCACGCGATAAAGCGATGCGACGGATAGTTCGCCCCTGGCGCAGCGTGACGAACTTCGTAACTTCCAGTCGGTAGGTTGCAGCCTTGTTGTCATAGCATTTGGCGATGTCCTCCAACGCAAACCGGAGGTGTGCGAGTCCTTCGTTGATCCCACCGTCGTCCAGCTGTTCTTCGGCTTTCGTGAACGGCGGAAAGAATCCCAGGATCAGAGGACCCTTTACATCTACGGTCACCGCCCCTTGCTCCGTTCGGGTTTGGGCCAATGGGCGGATTGGGACCAAGACCGCCAGCAACAACCAAAACACGGCGAGTTTATTCATAGCTGAATAACCGATTCGGCAATTGCTGTACTTCTCGGCCGACGTCAAAGTGCGGAGCATACGTCGACCGGAATGCCGCGCGGACCGTCGCCGCGGTGACAAACCGGTAACATGGTCTCAATACCGTATCAACACGCATCGGGAAGCGTTGGAGGCCACGCGCATGAAGCAAAAACTGGTGACGGTGGCAGCGACTCTCTGTTTAGCCACGGCGTCCTCCGCGTACGCGCATCATAGCCATCCGTACTTCTACGATCAGTGCAAGCGCATCACGATCGAGGGGCGAGTCGACAGAGTCGAATTCAAGGACCCGCACTCTTTGATCGTTCTCAGACTGGACGACGGAACCGCCTATACCGTCGATTGGGCTCCACAGAGCCGACTGACGAATCAGCGCGTGATCGGCCCCGCGAAGGAAGCGTTGGTGTTTGGAGCGCGCATCGCGGTGATGGGCAATCCGATAAGGACCGCGGCCCAGATACGCGAGCATTTTCCCGACTACAAGAGCGAGGTGAACCCGAACGTCGTCGACCCCATCACGATACGCCGCGTGGGCGACGGTTTCAGCTGGGCGCTGTCCCCGAGCCCCAACCCTCCGAACTGCGAGGGTAAGTAGCGCGTTTAGTTGTCGCGGAGCTGATAGAAGACGAGGTGATACCCATCGGCATCGGTGATCGCGAATCCCCACAGCCCTTCTTCGACGAAGCCCAATTCCTTGACGAACGACGCACCACCCCGTTTGAACTCGTCGTAGAGCGCATCAGGATCCATGCTGTAGATGAGCGCGTCCGAAGGGGCCCACTCGTGCCGCGTGTGGTTTGGAATGGGGAGCACCTCGGATCCGACTTCCTTGAACATGATGCCGATCCCATCCCGGCTCACTCCAGCCCAGAACGGGCCTTCGGGCGGACCTTGGAAGTCGAGCTGAAAGCCGAGGCGCTCGCAGTAGTAGGCAATCGACGCCTGCAGGTCCTTGACGATGAAGTTCGGCCTGATCGCGGCGAGATTTCGACTTGTCTCTTGAAGGTTCGGGCCAGCCTCGGCGGTCTGACTTGAACTCATGTTCGTGGCCTCCCATCAGGATTCTGGATTTCGCGCGCTGCCGACGATCGTAGGGCCTCACCTGGCGCGAGAGTCAAGCGTATCTCCGATCACGACGACGACATTGCCCACCTTGTGGCCGGTGTCGGCATAGCGGTGGGCCTCGGCGATGTCGCGCAGTGCGTAGGTGCGACCGACGACGGAGCGGAGGCGGCCGGCTTCGATGAGCGTCTTGAGGAACTCGAGGTCGGCCTGCACTGGAGCGGCGGGACCTGCCATGAATACGGCCCTGCCGCGCAGGTGTACCCAGAGACCGCACAGCAGCGCCGAGACGATCGCGAGCACGCCTTCCGGGAAACCGACGAAGAGATACCGTCCTCGTGGCTTCAGCGCGCGGATGCTGCGCGGAAACCCCGCCATGGCCATGACGTCGCAGATCACGTCGTATGCGGCGCGCTCGCGTATGAAATCTCGCTTCGTATAGTCGATGACTTCATCGGCACCAAGCGACCGCACGAGCTCGACGTTCGCCGTGCCGCACACCGCTGTCACGTGCGCGCCGTAGTGCTTCGCGAGCTGCACGGCGAAGGTGCCGAGGCTTCCCGAGGCCCCATGAACGAGCACGCGCTCGCCGGGCTGAATGCGTGCCTTTCGCAGAAAGTGCAGCGAACACGCCGCGCCGACGAATACCGCCGCCGCGTCCGCGAGCGTCATGTTGGCGGGCTTGTGCGCGAGCAGACCGTCCTCGGCGACGCAGGCGAACTCGGCGTGCGCGCCGAACTTGTCGCCCCGCGACCCGAAGACCTGATCGCCGGGAGCGAATCGCGTCACACGCTTCCCGATCGCGATTACGGTGCCGGAGAGATCCACGCCGAGCACCGTCGTCTTCGGTCGGCGGATGCCGTTCATGAGTCGCACGAGCAGCGAGCCGCTGCGGATCAAGCGGTCGCCGTAGCACACCGTCGAGGCATGCACGCGCACGAGAACCTCGTTGTCACGCGGGACCGGAGTCGGCATGTCCTGGATCTCGATAACGTCCGGAGGACCGTAGCGGGTGACGACGGCAGCTTTCACGCGAAGCGATACGCACCGGTTCCTGTACCAGTTCCAAAGCTTCAGGGCAGGATAGGTCGCATTCCCTTTGAGTGACGCTCTGCGTGGACGACGCCGCCAGCGCCGTTCAATCGTTGCACCAGCTCCCCTTGCCGGACTGATACGCCGCCGCCGTGGACGGCGTAGAGAAGCTCGAACGGCTCTGAATCCGATCGATGAGTCCACTGGACGGCGCCTGAGGCAGGCTCGAAGGCGACCAACGTTCGTCCGTCGGTCGTATAGGCCCAATCTTCACCGAGCACGTATTCGCCGGCGGTCGGCAGTTGATAGGACGTGCGCGCATCGCTCAGAAGACGCACCACGCGCCCCTCGACGCGCCCGCCCGCGAACTCGAGTCGCATGAGGGCGAGCAGTGCGTCGTGGCCGTCGGGGACCACGAAGTGGAGTCGGATGGTTGGCAATTCGGGCGCGGAATTGGCGATGAACTCGGTCAACGGTAGCACGCGCGTTTTGCCGGATGGATCGAGCCGCATCAGGTTCACGCGCCGACGGACTTTCCGCACTCCTCCAGCAGCATCGTCGCGGACCACGTCATTCAACACGAATTGAACCGCCGCCTCACGGCCGTCAGGGATCGTTGCGGGTCCGGCCTGTGCGGGGCTCGCGGCTCGAGGCGCAGCGGGCGCCGCATCGGGATTCAGCGTGATGACGCTCGGCAATGCCGCTCGGAACTTCACCGCGCCAGTGTTGCTGTCGATACCGGTCACGCGTGAGAATCCAGACTCGTCCGTCTCCACGACATACAACGTACCGGTCCAGTCCATCGCCCAGTACGCCGTGGCCGGCCCGTCGCATTCGTATCGCCAGATCGTGTCGTCGGACGCACGGCCAATTCGGACGATCGCGGACTTGCGCTGGCCCGGTTCCTCGACCCAGAGGAGCACACCGACGCGCGAACCCATCCACTCTTTGACTTGCTCGTTAGGAGCGATCGCGGCGAACTCGTTCCACAACAGTTCGCCGCTGTTCTTCATCACCTGAACGCCGGCGTGATGACCGGCGGCATCGTGCGCGATGGAAAAGAGCACTCCATTGAATCCAGGCATGATGCCGCCGGTCGCGCCGGGAGATGGTTTCATTCGCCACAGTGTCGTGCCGGGCGTCGATGCGCTTGTCACGACGTTCAATGTCATCGAGGCGGTGCGTCCATCGGCTGACGCACGGATCTGCGTCCGTCCCTCGGACAAGCCGACCACGAAGCCGTTCGGATCAACTCTCGCGATCAGCGGGTCGTCCGAGGTCCAGACGATGTTGCCGATCGGATCGCCGGCGCTATCAACGACCTGGAGCGGTCGCCGCATCCTGACCGAGACGGTCGCCTCATCTGGCATCACGGTGATGGCAGGGATCGTTGCGCGGCGGCGAAACTGCAGCGCGGCAGAACTACTGTTCCCAGCGGCATCCATCGCCGTCAGCGCAACATCTGTAAAGCCGTCGTGCATCGGGATGGTGCACGTGATCGTGCCGCTCTCGATCGAGACCGGCTGGCCATT
>Ga0075423_10000041_pt1 | contig 65157 bp, 51 predicted proteins | sample SoiMethybrSBSTD2_FD_80114 | JGI IMG/M metagenome (GOLD analysis project Ga0075423, IMG submission 80114) | Bulk soil microbial communities from a Populus tree surrounding site in Tennessee, USA - Soil MetaG P. TD hybrid SBSTD2 | ecosystem: Environmental > Terrestrial > Soil > Tree plantation... | reverse complement strand
TCCGGCCACGAACTCACCGTCGAGACCCAGCCGTTCGCGAACGGCTTCGCCGTCGCGAGCGGGATGGAACAGGCGCGTGTCGACGCCGTTCGGCAGCACCCGGATCCGGTCCGACCTCACCCCTTGCCGTCTCGCGTGGGCATCGAGCGCGGGCGACACGACCACCACGTGATCGGCGCGGCGCATCGTCCAGCGCTCGAGCCATCGCGTGATCCTCGCCAGGCCCAGCCCGCGGTAGCGCGCTTCCTCGTCCGCCAGAGGCGCGTTCACCTCGAGGATGTGCGGCACACCCAGCCGCCGCGCGAGCAGGCCGCCCGCGATCGAGCACAGCGCATAGCGTTCGTACACGACGTCCGGGCGCCACCTGGCGGCGGCCCGCGCGGCCTCGCGGTAGAGGGTCAGGTTGTGGAGAAGCCGGAGGCACGCGCGCTCGGTTCCCGGCCCGCCCCCCAGGAAACGCGCGACCACGGCGGCCGCCTTGGTGAGGAAGGGGCCGGCCGGCGCCTCCCGCACTTCGGCCCCGGGCTCGGGGCCCCCCGTGGGCCCTCCGTTCGCGGTTACGAGGAGCGATTCCACTCCGAGGTCCCGCCACGCCTGGATCAGGGCGCGCACGTGGATCGAGGCTCCCTTTCCGCCCCGGACCGGAACGCCGCGGTCGCCCGAGACGTACAGCGCGCGCGCGATCCCGACCGCGCGCGAGAGGTGACGGACTCGCTCGGGCTCGCATCGACGCGCGTCGAATCGGCCGCATGCGATCACGCGGGCGTGCGCGCCGAGTCGCCGGCGGAGTTCTTCGTCGAGCAGAACCTGGGAGAGCGCGTCGGCCAGGGACTCCGGGTCCTCCGGCGGGACGAGGAGCCCGGAGCGCTGGTCCTCGACCAGCTCCTCGATCGATGGAAGGCGCGTCGACACGACCGCGAGCCCGGACGCCATGGCTTCGGCGAGGGAGTTCGGAATCCCGTCGCGATCACCCTCCGGCGTCACGCGACAGGGAAGGGCGAAGCAGGCGGCGCGGAGCATCCTCTCCCGCACCTCGTCCCGCACCAGGAGACCCTCCAGCGAGACGACGTCACGAAGACCCAGCTCCTCGACCCTCCGCTCGATGGCCGGCCGCTGCGGGCCCTCTCCCACGATCTGGATCGCGAATTCGATTCCACGCGCGCGAAGAAGTGCGGCCGCCTCGAGCAGCACGTCCGCACCCTTCTTCGGGACGAGGCGGCCGACGAAGAGAACCATGGGAGGACGCGCTCCCGCGGGCGGCCCAGGTTCGCGCGGCGCGAACCGCCCCGCGTCGACTCCGTGGTAGGCGAGGCGGACCTCGCCTGGGGGGAACCGGCCCGCCCAGCGTTCGGCGATGGAACAGAGCACGTCCCGGTGATGGGCGGTGCAGGCGAGGGTGAAGCGCGCGGAGGACATCTTCCGGGCGAGCGACCGCGGGTCGGACGTGTGGATGTCCTTCGCGTGCGCCGCCATGCTCCAGGGGATCCGGGTGAGGCGGGAGGCGATCTCCGAAACGCTGGCCGGCGTGTGCGCCCAGGCGGCGTGCACATGCGAGATCTCGTCCCGCCTCAGCCGATCCGCGAGCGCGACCGCCCGGAACAGCATGCGGAAGGATCGCGGGGTGGGCGTCAGGAGGGCCCGCGCGACCTCCCGGATCGTGCGGAGAGGCGCCACGCGCGCACAACGCTGAAGGCGCACGAAGAACCGAGGCGTCTCCTCCCAGGAGGGCTGCGGAAGCAGCACGGTCTCCCCGCTCAGAGCCTCTGCCTCCGGATGCACCTTGGCGTCCCGGTTCGGAGGAAGGAGCGAGTAGACGATCAGGGGAACGCCCGCCCGGCGGAGCGCCTGGATCTCGCTCAGGACGAACGTCTCCGAGATGCGGGGGAACATCTTGGCCACGTAGGCCAGCCTCATTGGAGCCTCACCACGTAGCTCTTCGTGCGCGCTTCGCTCGAGTCGGGCAGATCGAACTTCACGCGCCAGGTGTAGGTCGCCGCCGGCATCACGACGCCGCTGAGCGCCCCCTGGTTCCCCGTGCCGTCCCAGGTCGCCTCCGAGGCGGTCCCCTTGGCGGAAAACCAGACGGCCGTCCCGGTGGAGTCGTAGAGCTGCGCCCGCGCCGACGAGAAGGACCGCCCGGGCGCGCTCCACGTGAACGTCACGTCGTTCGAACCACTCGGCCGGGCGAGTGCCTCACCGTCCGACGGAGCGACGAGCGCCGCTCCGTACGCGAAGACGTCCAGCGGCACCATCGTGATCCGCTCCCCGGCGCCGTCGACGACGAAGCCACGGGTCACCGAATCGAAATCCCCCGCGACCTTCCCTTTGATCCTGATCTCCCAGACGCCCGAGGGCGCCGCGATGGCGTAGCTCCCGCTCGCGTCGGTGCGCGAGCTCGCGACCGAGACGTTGTCGACCGGATCGCGGACGGACACGTCGAGAGCCGATGCGGCCGCTCCGTCGCGCTCGGCACGCCCGGAGACGTTCGGTACGGGAACGCGAGGTCCGACGCCGTCCTTGAAGTCGGGCGAACACGCCCACGGACCGGCGGCGGTCATCGCGATCAGCGCACCGTAGAAGAGCCTCCAGCTACGGATGCCAGTGCCAGGCGAATCCGGTCGCGACGAACGTGTCACGGATCGACCCCTCCTCGTCCAGGTCACTGGTCGACGACAGCGCCGACGACGCGCTGCGCTGGACGTGCGCGACCGAGATCTTCCAGTCGAGCGAGCGGCTGAGGGAATGCTGCGCGACCCCGCCGAGATCCCATTCCTGGTCCTCACGCCCGAAGTGATTGGCGTCGCTGGGATCGCTCGAGGTGTACATCAGCCAGTCGTGATTGGCGTATCCCCTCAGCTTGAGGAAACCTCCCAGACACGTGCCTTCGAGGCTGGAGCGGAGCGACCAGTCGCGGTAGGAGAGGTCGCTGCCCAGGTACGGGACGTTCCTGGAGCGGAGCCGCCGGTATCCACCCGAGAGGTCCAGCTTCACGCCGCCAGGCTGCCAGAGGAGACCGGTCCGGCCTCCCGCCCGCCAGCGATCCCGCTCGTTGAAGGCTTCCGTGTAATCGCGGAGCGACCCCTCGAGCACGAACTGGGAGGACCATGCGGGCGCGAGCGCCCGCACGATCTGGATCGACGTATCCCACTCATCGCGAACCTCGGCCCGGAACACCGGATCTCCGGGCACGGCGTCCTTGTCCTTTCGGTGCCGCTGGTAGACGTCCGGAGCGAGCGCGAGCGTGAAGGCGACCGACGTGCCCGGGTCGATCTGGCTCCGCCAGAGGAGCGAGTAGTGGTTCTCGACTCGGATCGGCTCGTGAAGATACTGGAGGCGCTCGTAGCGCAGCCGGAGATCGGTCTTTTCGCCGGAGATGGGCAATGCCCACTTCCCGTCGAGGCTCACCGTCATCGCCGCGTCCCGCATGCGGCCCACGACGAAATAGGAATTGGGGTCGTGGGTTTCGAACGCGCGGATCTCCGCATCCGAGGCGTCGAGGATGTTGCTGTCGTAGCCGGCCATCACCTCCGTGTTCACGTCCCGCGGCAGCACGCCGGCGCCCGCGGGCCCGGCGACGCCCAGGAGCAGTCCGAGGGCGAGCGCGAGAACCCCACTACCGACGGGCGCTCTCGCCCGGATGGACGCGCGCTCCTCCCGCTTGCGCGAACGCAATCGCCGAGGTGGATCCTGGAACGAGGGGGCAATCTCCACGAGACGCCGTTGAAGCGAAGCGAGTCCTTGCATGCTTGGCGTCCACGGGGAGGGAAGGACGGGGCCCTCTTCCAGGGACTCTCGGATCATGGCCCCCAATCGCTCCGGAGTGCGCTCCGACGGTTGGAGCATCGTCAATACACCGCGCGCCGCCAGCGCGCGCGCGCGCAGCTCCTGCTCGCGGCGCGGGTAAACTCTCGGGATCACGAGCGAGCGACGCGCCCTCGCCATGACCTCGCAGAGCGTGTTGTAGCCCCCCATCGAGATCACGAGATCGTACTGGGGCATGAAATCGGCGAGATCGGCCACGAATTCGCGCCCGGATACACGGGGCGTGCGGCGGATCGCCTCGAGGATCGCCACGGATTCCCCGCATTCCATGAGCGGTCCCAGCACCAGATCGAAGGAAATGGGATGGGCGTCCCCGAGGGCGCGCGCCGCCTCGAGCACGCAGCGGATGTTCTCGGCGCCGTCTTCCCCGCCGCCGATCGTGACCAGCACGGAGGGGCAGCCGTTGCGCCGCCGCCTGGACGGGCGGCGCTCGCCCTGGCGTCGCTCGAGCGGCGCGATGTAGCCGTGGAATCTCGTCTTCTCGGCTGGCAGGGAATACGCGAGGGCCGAGTCGTGGATCGAGGCGTCTCCGAAGACCTGGATCTCGTCGTAGAGCGATTCCAGGACCGAGTAGGTTCCGTCTCGTTGCCACTGCTCCCGCACCACGCCGGGCTCGTCCAGGATGTCGCGGAGATTCAGGTGGAGCGCGGTCCCGGCTCGCTTCAGCTCTTCCAGACAGGGGAGTATCTCTCCCTTCATCCCCAGCGGGACGTTGTCCACGAAGAGCAGATGAGGGCGGTAGAGGCGCATCGTATCCCTGAGGATCCGGATGCGCATCTGACGTAGACGCCAGAAGGGGATGCTCAGATCGCGCGACACGTACTGCTCGGGTCCCCGCTTTCGGACCGAAGGCAGTTTCACGTACTCGATCCGGTCCGGGAAGGTCATCCGGTGCGCGACGGGCGATCCGGTGAGGACGAGAACGGTCGCCTCGGGAAGGGCGGAGGTGACGGCCCGGCCGATCCGGAGCGTGCGCGTGATATGACCCAACCCGAACGTGTCGTGAGAGTACATCGCGATTCGGGGAGCAAAACGGCGACCGGCCATGAGCGACTCTCCGATGACTTGCAGGATGCGGTCCGCGTCGTGAAGCTCGACGGGAGATAGATGGGTTTTCGCATGAGACATGCCACTCGGGCCGGCTGGATCGAGCGAGTTCCAACCCCTTTGGGGGAAGGGGATCTGGTGCGCGAGTGTCGGCGACGGGCTGGATCGAGCCCCGTCCCCTTGTTCAAAATCGTACGTAGAGGTTCCCAAAAGTTCACTCCTCGTAGCCCGGGGATGACGTCCCAAGGGGCCGTCCCAAAGTGGTAGTCTGCCGTCCGATGGCCTCCCAGCTCCGTACAACGCGCCGATCCACCTGACAGGAAATGACAACGCCTGTCGGGACCAGGATTCCCACCGCGGCGAAGTAGGGTGACTCCAGCACGCAAGTCGGCACGAACCAAGGGGCGACCGACATGGACGGCGCTCGGGAGCCGCGCGCGTGCGGCCACGCGAAGCAGCGGATTCCTCTTCACCGCGGGCCTCGTGCTGGGAGCCCTCCTCGCGCTCAGCATGATGGGCCCGCTCGGCCCTCGCGGTCGTCACGGAGTATCCGAGGGGCTGAGCGTCTCGATCCCGGTGCCCGCGGACCTCCGGGCCTTCGGGGTCGCGCTCGCGCCCGACGGCCGCACCGACGTCGTCGCGGCGCAGCCGCGGACCAAGCCCGGCGCCTCGCCGCGAAGATCGGTCCTCTACCTTCGCCATCTCGATCGTCCCGCCTTCGAGCCGATCCGCGGCACCCAGGGGGTCGTGGGCATGGCGGTGAGCCCCGACAGCCGCTGGATCGCCTTCTTCGCGCCCGTCTCCGAGCGGAGCACGAAGCTCCGCGTCTCGAAGGTGCCCATCGACGCGAGCGCGACGCCGACGCCGTTCATGGAGTTCGGCGAGGATTGGGAAGGCGAGCCGGTCTGGCTCTCCAGCGGAGACATGGTCGTGGCGGTGAACCGGGGGAAGGAGTTCGTCCGGCTCTGGGCCAACGGAACGGGGGCCTCGCCGCGCCGCGCCTTCGAGTCGCGGGTGCCCGTCGTGACGATGCAGCTCGTCGCGGCGCTGCCGGGAGACCGGAACGTCTTCACCAGCATGCAGGTCTACGACGGGGCGACCGTGCACGTGGGCATCGGCGCGGCGGATCTGGAATCCGCCAAGGTGAAGCTCCTCGTCCAGGATGGGGGCAGCCCCGAGTTCGTGCCGCCCGATCGCCTCCTCTTCACGCGAAAGGACATCCTCTACGCGGTGCGGTTCGATCCGCGCGCGCTCGAGATCCGAGGCGAGCCTCTCGCCATCATGTCGGGACTTCGGACCACGGCGTCGCCCGGAAACGCCACGTTCGACCTGTCCCGCAACGGCACCCTCCAGACGGCGGCCGCCGGAGCGCCTTGGGCGAATCGACGCGCGGTCATCGTGAACGCGCGCGGCGATGCGAGCGAGTGGTCCGAAGATCGCGAGGCATTCCAGTCCAGGCTCGCCGCGTCTCCGGACGGCAATCGCTTCGCTTCCATTCTCGCCGGCGCGAATACGTTTTCCGAGATCGTCGTCTCGGAGCGCGGTCACGACGGGATTCAGCGCGTGGTCGCGATCCCGGGAGCCGACGCGGGGTCGCCGCTCTGGTCGCGCGACGGGAGGGTGCTCGCGTTCGGCCAGCAGACCCTGTCCCAGTCGAACGGAATCTATGTCACCGATCCGAGCGGGACCACGGCGCCCCGTCGGATCGTGCGCGCGCCTTCGGACGTGCGGCTCGTTCCGTCTTCGTGGTCGCCGGATGGAACGCAGCTCCTGTGCGAGAGCGCTTCCGGAGCGTCGAAGATCTACGTGGCATCGACCTCGCCCACCTCGACGACCGAGGTGGACGCGAAGCCGCTGTTCACGGATGGCTTCCGGCGGAGCCACGCATCGTTCTCGCCCACCGGGCACGTCATCGCCTACGAGTCCGACGAGACGGGCGCCTCCGAGATCTACGCCTGCGCCTGGGGGAGCCAGGGGCTCGTGGGGGAGCCGGTGATCGTCTCGATCGCGGGGGGCGAGGATCCTCGATGGAGCCGCGACGGGAGCCGCCTCTACTACGTCTCGCCCCAGGGAAAGCTCATGGCTGGGGTCGTCCGGGTCTCGCCGCGGCTCAAGCCGTATCCGCCGACGGTCGCCTGGGATCTGGCGGCCCTCGGGGTCGCGGAGAATCTCTACGACCTCCTTCCCGGGAATCGCCTGCTGGCCATCCAGAAGGCCGAGGGCGAGGGGGAGATCTCCCGGTTCGACCTGACGTTGCATTTCTTCGAGGACCTGGAGCGACGCCTCAAGGTCGCGAAGAAGTAGCTACGTTCGGGCCGAGAAGATCCCGCTGAAGCCCCGGCCCCACTTCCCGCTAACCATCCAGGCGGTTCGTGCCGATAACCCTTCCGAGGGGACGGGACTGCCTCGATCCGACGGTCCCGCAATGTCTTCGGGGGGATTCCCATCGTATGAACCTGAATGTGGCGGTGATCATGCCGCCCGGGCTGGAGCGCGACACCCTGGTCGAGCACCTGGCCGGGCGCGAGTGCGTCGTCCGCGTCTCCGACACGGTCGACCTGTACCTCGCGCGCTCGGACAGCGACTCGTGCGAGCTCGCGCTCCTCGATTTCGGTCCCGCGGCGCCCGGCTTGCCCGGCGCGGTCGCGCAGATGCTGGAGCAGAAGCGCCAGTCCGTTCGGCGGCTGAGGGAGAACTGGCCCAAGGTCCAGATGGTGGTCTTCGCGGACCGCGATTCCCACCAGGCCACCGAGACTCTGGAGCTGGGCGTCCGGAACATCTTCTTGAAGCCTGTCAACTTCGCGCAGCTCGACGGTCTCCTGACCGCGGCCGGGCGCTCCCTCGCCCAGCTGGCGCGCCAGCAGCGAGAGCACGCGAGGATCGAGCAGGAGTTCCGGTTCGAGCGGATCGTGGGCGCGAGCCTTGCCTTGCAGGAAGCCGTGGATCTGGCGAGGCGCGTGGCGCAGTCCAGCGCGACGTCGGTGCTGATCCTCGGGGAGTCGGGGGTCGGGAAGGAGCTCTTCGCGCGGGCCATTCATGGCGAGAGCCCGCGGAAGCAGGGCCCCTTCATGGAGGTGAACTGCGCCGCGATCCCTCGCGAGCTCCTCGAGTCCGAGCTCTTCGGGCACGAGCGGGGCGCCTTCACGGACGCGACGGCGACCCGGGTCGGGCTCTTCGAAGCGGCCGAGGGCGGATCGGTCTTCCTGGACGAGATCGGCGAGCTTCCGCTGACCCTGCAGGCCAAGCTCCTCAAGTTCCTGGACTCGAAGATCGTGCGCCGGGTCGGCGGGTCGCGCGACATCCCGGTGGACGTCCGCATCCTGGCCGCGACGAATCGAGACCTGATCGCGGAAGTGAAGCAGGGCCGGTTCCGCGAGGACCTCTATTACCGCCTGAACGTCGTGCCGCTCGAGATTCCTCCGCTGCGCGCCCGGGAGGGCGACGCCGTGATGCTCGCGCGTATCTTCGTGGAGCGCGTGGCTCGGAAGCTGGCGCGTACCGTGAGCCTCTCCGAGGACGGGGAGCGGGAAATCGCCCGCTACCACTGGCCGGGGAACGTGCGGGAGCTCTCGAATGTGATCGAGAGGGCCGTCCTGCTCGCGCGCCACGAGGAGATCGGCCCGGCCGAGCTCGCGGTACCCTCCATGGCGGCCGGGGACAACGGGTCGGATGCTCTCTCGGGATTCAACGTCACGATCCCGGCCCAGGGGATCTCGCTCCAAGCGGTGGAGCGCGCGGTCATCCAGGCCGCCCTGGACCGGGCCGGCGGGAACGTCGTGGAGGCGGCCCGTCTCCTCAAGATCGGCCGCGGGAGCCTTCGTTCCAAGATGAGACGCCACTCCATCGATCGCCCGCGCGAGCGGCGCGCCGTGCCCTCGGAGGCTGACCGCCTGACCGTCGGCTGATCCGGGCTGTCCTTGACACCGGGTCCCGGCCCCCATAGCCTTGAATCCGAAGATATTTACCGGAATCGACGCAAACCAGGCCGAATCCAATGAAGGCGAGGAACGAGTGCCCGCAGTCACAGATGAAGAACTCGTGCGCAAATCCAAAGAGGACGACGAGCGGGCGTTCGGGGAGCTGGTCTCGCGTTACGAGACGAAGGTCTACAATCTAGCGTTGCGCATGGTCCGCAATCCCGAGGACGCGGAGGACGTTTTACAAGATACCTTCCTTCGCGCGTATCGCGGTATCAAGTCGTTCCAGGGAGCTTCGACTTTCTCGACGTGGATCTATCGCATCACGGCGAACTCCGCCTTGATGCGCTTGAGGAAGAAGCAGCTTCCCACGGTGTCCATCGAGGACCAGGACGAGCGAGAGACTCCGGTCAGCATCGCCGACTGGACGCCCGGTCCGGTGGAGCGGCTGCTGACTCAGGAGCTGCAGCATGAAATGGACGAAGCGATCGAGGCCCTGCCGCCGGAATTCCGCCAGGTGTTCATCCTCCGAGACGTGGAGGAGCTGTCGAACGCCGAGGTCGCGGAGATTCTCGACCTTTCCGTGGCAGCCGTGAAATCCCGCCTCCATCGCGCGCGTCTCAAAGTCAGGAATCGTCTGGCCGGGTACTTCAACGACAACGCGAAACCGAAACGACGTGCCATGGGAGCCCACTGATGCTGACGTGCAAAGAGGTCCTCGACTCGCTCTCCGATTACCTCGACGCGGACATGAAGGAAGAAATCGTCAACGAGATGAAGCGCCACATCGGTTCCTGCTCTGACTGCCGCGCCGAATTCGACACCCTCACGATGACCCTCAAGCTCTACAAGCACGAGAACGCGAATCCCAAGGTCATGCCGGTCGGATGCCACGACCGCCTCGTGAAGGTGCTCGAGCTCGAGAAGTTGAGGTCCAAGGGCGGCCAGCCGCCCAAGATGGTCTGAGATGCCCTCGGCCGAGCCGACCTCTCCGGTCGACCCGACCCGAACGGAGCCCCGGACCATTCATTTGTATCGTCCGCAGAATCAGCTCGGCGATCTCCTCCTCGGCGTTCCCGCGATTCGCTCCATCCGCGAGCGCTTTTCCCATTCCCATCTGGTCCTGATCGTCGGCCGGCAGAACGCCGACGCGGTCCTGGGTCAGCGGTGGGCCGACGAGATCCGCGTCGTGGACACGCGAAACTTTCTCGGCGTCGCGGGCCAGGGCATGCGGGGCCTGGGCGCCCGGCGTCCCGATCTCTCGGTCTACTTCACGACGGTCTCCTACTCGCGCAGCGCGGGCATCCTGGTGCGCTGGTCGCGGGCGCGGGAGCGCGTGGGGTTCGATCCTGCGTGGTATCGCGAGCGGGATCGCGCGGGCCTGACGCGGGCCGTCGGTTATCCATCGAGCGAGGTCGTGCATCAGTCGGACGTGAGCCTGCTCCTGGCGCGCGCGGTCGGCGCGGGCGCACGGCCGGACCCGCCTTATTACGTGCCCGATCCCGCGCTTCGCGAGCGCGCGCCGGAGGGCGCCGTCTACGTCCACCCGGGCGCCGGGAAGCACAAGAACCGCTGGCCGGCGGAGCGCTTCGCGGCCGTCGCGCGCGAGCTCGTCGCCCGGGGGCATTCGGTCTGGTGGCTGGAAGGCCCGCAAGATCCTGGGACGGTCGATGCGGCCACCGCCGCGCTCGGCATGAAGCTCCCGGTGGTGCGCGGGGAGTCGATCCCGATGCTGGCCGCGCGATTCGCCCGAGCGTCCCTCTACATCGGAAACGATACGGGTCCGCTCCATCTTGCCGGCGCGACGGGATGCCCGACCGTGGGAATCTACGGCTGGACCGATCCCCGCGAATGGCTTCCGGTGGGGCGGTGCGTGCATAGCGTGCGCGCGCCCGATGGCGCGCTGGAATCGATCGCGCCGCGCCACGTGATGGACGCGGCGCTCCCCCTCCTCGCCGAGGATCGATGCGCGGTCGGCTGACCGGCGTCCTGCTGGCGCTCCTCGCGGGCGTGGCGCCCGCCGCCGCGGCGCCCCCGAGCTCCACTCCGATCGCCACCGTCCTTCCCCGCGTCCGCTGGATCGAGCAACGCGCGGCTTCCCGCGACACGACCGGCCTCGTCGTCGCCCTCCGGCGCGACCGCGCGCTCGGGATCCGGGCCGCCGCGGCGCGCGCCCTGGGTCTGGTCCAGGAGCGCACCACGGCGAAGGATTTGGTCTCGGCGCTGGCCGACCGCTCGGCCACCGTGCGCCGTGAAGCCGCCTTCGCGCTGGGGCTCCTGGGGGACACGACGACCGTCTCCGCCCTCGGCGCCCGCTGGGACCGTGAGGTGGATCCCGGCGCGCGCGAGACCATGGTCACCGCGATCGGATACCTCGCCGCCCAGGCGGGCGCGCCGATCGTGGCGCGCGCCCTCTCCTCGAAGCTCGAGCCGGAGCGCTGGGCGGCCGCGCTCGCGGCCGCGAGAATCCGCGCCCGCTCCCTCATCACGCCCCTCACCGAGCAGGCCGAGGCGTCTCGCCTCGAGATGCGGTGGCGGGTGGCGTACGCGCTGGGGAAGATCGGAGACCTCGCGGGCGCTCCCGCGCTCCGCAATCTCGCGGGCGACAAGTCCGAGCTGGTGCGGATGAGCGCGGCGCGCGGGCTCGGGGAGGTGCGGGATTCCACCTCGGCGGCCCTCCTCGCGTCGATGCTCCGCGACCCATCGTGGCGCGTCCGCGTGAACGCGGCTCACGCGCTGGGCGTCCTGGGAGCGCGCGTCCAGGCCGTAGAACTCCGCCCTCTGCTCTCGGATCCGAGCGCCCACGTCCGCTGGGAAGCGGCGCTGGCTCTCGGAGTGCTCGCGGACTCGACCTCGGTCGGCGCCCTGACCCGCGCGCTCTCGGACTCCTCGACGGGCGTGGTCCAGGGGGCCGCGATCTCGCTCCTCAAGCTCCAGGGGGAGCGCGCGCTGGCGACCATCGCGCCCCAGCTCGATCTCCTTCCGGGGTTCCTTCGGTCGGGGCTGATGGAGGCGCTGGGGCAGGTGCCGGGGCCGATGGCGCTCGAGACGCTGCTCGCGCGCGCCCGGGACGGGAGCGATCCGCCCGAGGCCGCGGGGGCGACGTCCGCGCTGGCGCAGCGGCGCGCCGATTCCACGCGCGTCATCCCCGCGCTCCGCGCCCTCCTCGACGCGCGCGACTTCACGGTCGTGAGCACGGCCGCCGACGGGCTGGGCCAGCTCGGGGATTCGGCCTCGGTCCCCGCGCTCGCGCGGCTCCTCGGCCGGTTCGGGACGACCGAGGACGCCGACATCCGGGCCTCCGCAGCCTCGGCGCTCGCCGCGATCAAGACCCGCGCGGCGCGGGAAGCCCTGATCCCCGCGCGCCGTGATCCCGAGCGCCGCATCCGCGAGACCGCGTGCACGGCGCTGGGGCTCCCGGCGGACTCGATCGGGCTCGTGCGGAATCCGCTGCTGCGCGCCCCCGCGGCCGGACCGGTGCCGCGCACGGCGCTCCTCCAGACGGAGCGCGGCATCATCACGATCGCCTTCGACCATGCGCGCGCTCCGGTCACGGTGGAGAATTTCGTGAGCCTCGCGCGCGCGCGATACTTCGACGGGATCGCGTTCCACCGCGTCGTGCCCAACTTCGTCGTCCAGGATGGGTGCCCGCGCGGGGACGGATGGGGAGGCCCCGGCTACATGATCCCATGCGAGTACAACGATCGGCCCTACGAGACCGGCACGGTCGGGATGGCCCTCGCGGGGAAAGACACGGGCGGGAGCCAGTGGTTCGTCACGCTCTCGCCACAGCCCCGTCTGGAGGGGCGCTACACCGTGTTCGGAACGGTCACCCGCGGCATGGACGTCGTGGAGCGCCTCATGCCCGGCGACCGCATCGTGAAGGTCACGCTCCGCTAGGAGGAAGACCCGCCAGCCGGCGCACGACGCGCCCGGCCAGGATCCCGTTCACCAGATCGATCGCGGCATGGATGACCTGCCCGGGCACCAGACTCTTCACCAGCACGAACATCGATCCGAACAGGGCCCCCAGGAGGCCGGTCGCGATCATCCCCTGCCGCCCCTGATACGCGTGGCCGACGCCGAAGAGCACCGAGGCCGCGACCGCTCCGATCCAGACGGAGCCGGAGAGCCCGCTCAGGAACGTCACGAGCCATCCCCGGTAGAGGATCTCCTCGCAGATTCCGGCCGTGATGGAGACGAGCGCGAAGGCCGCGATCTCCTTCGAGCCCACGGGGACGAACTTGCGGGCCCGCTCGACGGTCAGCTCCAGCTCCTCGCGCCCCGCGCGTCGGATCTGGCGCAGGTTGAACCCCGTCAGAGCGAGGAGGCCCAGGAGCCCGAGCGAGGTGACCGCGAGCGTGAGCCGCGGATTCCCGAGCGTCTCCCCGAGATCGCGGAGCCCCAGGCCGTGCCGGTGCGCGACGGCCACGGTCGCGGCCACGAGCGCCCACTCCAGCACCACGATGGTTCCGTACAGGCGGAGCTTCGTGCGGGTGGGGATCGGGTCCCGCGCGGCGCGAAGGCGGCTGTAGGCGAGGACGCCGTGGAAGGGGACGAGTCCCGCGAGCACGGCGCAGAGGAGCCAGGCGTCCCAGGCGTGGAGGAGGAGGCGGCCGTTCTCGATCATCCCCCGGCCTCAGGCCAGGGCGAGGAGGAGCCGCTCGATGACGGAGCGGATGGAAGGGGCGACCGCCGCGACGCCCGCGGTCACGTCCTCGTGCTTCAGCGCGGCGGGACTCTTGCCGGCCGCCGCGTTCGTCACGATGGAGAGGCACGCGACCGGGAGGCCGATCTCGTTCGCGGCCGCGACCTCGGCGCCCGTGGACATGCAGACCGCGTCCGCGCCCATGCGCTCGAGCAGCGCGATCTCCGCCCGCGTCTCGTACGAGGGCCCGAGGGTCACCCCGAGCACGCCGCGCTCCGCGCGCACGCCGGCGTTCACCGCCGCCCGCGCCGCCTTCGCCAGGAGGTCCGGGGAGTAGATCGGTCGCGTCGTCAGCCCCCGTGGGTGCGAAGCCTGCGCCCGAGCCAATCCCGGCGCGCGCCACTGGAGGTTCACCTGATCCTCCACGAGCATCAGGGAGCCCGGGGTCATGCGCGCGGAGATCCCCCCCGAGGCGTTCGTGAGCACGAGCGCCTTGGCCCCCAGGGCGGCGAAGAGACGCACGAGGCGCGTCACCTCCTCGGCGGTGTAGCCCTCGTAGAGATGGGACCGGCCCTGCGCCACGACGACCGCGCGTCCCGACCAACGCCCGATCAGGAGTCGTCCGGAATGCCCGGCCACCGTCGAGCGCGGAAGGCCGGGGATCTCCTCCGTCGCGAAGGTCCGGTCCCACGCGACTCCCTCGGCGAGGACCCCCAGCCCGCTTCCCAGCACGAGCGCGGTCTTGGGAAGGAGCGTGGTGCGGCGCCGGATCACCGAGACCGCCTCGTTGGCGTCGAAAGGCTCGAGGCGGTCGGGCGCGAGAGCCCGCAGGGAGACGGGGGACCTCACAGCACGTCCGGATCGAGGCGGGACTGGGCCGAGCTGCCGGCCCGGAGCGCGCGCCGAGATAAGAAGACCAGGTACAGGAGCGCGAGGAGGAAGGGCGCCGCCTGGAGCAGGAGCCCCGCCGGGCTGTCCGCGGCCGCGTAGGGGCGGAGCGACCGAAGGAGCGCCGGGCCAAGGGCCAGCAGGATCCCCGGGAGGAATCCCCATCGCGCGGCGACGGCGCACGCCAGCGCGATCAGGCCGAGACCCATGGGCGGAGCGTCCGCGTGCGCCCGGAGCATGAGGGCCGCCCCGGGGACGGCGACGAGGGAGCCCAGCACGGCCCCCGAGACCCGGAACCAGGCGACCTGCCAGGGCCCTCTCCGGGCGTAGGCGGGCGTCTCGGAGTAGCCGCGGAGCCTCAGCCCATACGGCGTCTTCAGCATCACGAGCGCGGCAAGGCCCAGGACGAACGGCGCTAGGAGGAACCAGGGGCTCACCACGAGATCCTCGGCATACGTGCCCTCGAAAATGGTCCCGGGCACGAGGCCGGGGGCGGGTGTCTCGTGCAGGAGGCGAAGCGGCACCGTCCGCGTCAGAAGGCCCAGCACGCACGCCGGGAGGAGGCTCATGCAGAAGCTGCCGACCGTGGGATCCGCTTTCAGCGAGAGCACGAGCCCCGAGGTCACGAGCGCGAACACCAGGGCGCCCCCCACACCCAGGGCCGAGGCGACCCCGTAATCCCCAGTCCACTCGTACCCGAGGCAGATGCCCAGCACGGCGGCGAGGAAGGCGCCCTCGATCCCGATTCCGCTCAGCGCCGACCGCTCCCAGTAGATCGCGCCCGCGACCAGGAGCGCCAGGGCGGCCCATTCGATCGGAACGGAGACGAGCGCGGACCAGTCCAGCGAGCTCAGCGACACGGGTGCCATCCCCGTCGCCGCGTCACTTCGTCTCGGCCAGGAGCGAGCGGATCTTGGTCTTGATCAGATCGATCGCCACGAAGTTGTAGCCCCCTTCGGGGATGACCAGATCGGCGTAGCGCTTCGAAGGCTCGACGAACTGCAGGTGCATCGGCCGCACGCTCGATTCGTATTGTCGGATCACCTGGTCGAGCGTGCGACCCCGCTCCGTCAGGTCGCGCTTCAGCCTCCGGATGAATCGGATGTCGGGATCGGCGTCGACGTAGATCTTGATGTCCATGAGGTGCCGGAGCCCCGGATCCTCGAGGACGAGGAGCCCGTCGAGCATCAGGATGCGCCGTCCGCGCACCCGGAGGGGCTGGTTCACCCGCGTGTGCGTGCGCATGTCGTAGCTCGGCATGTCCACCTCGCCTCCCGTGAGGAGCTGTTCCAGATGCTGCCTCAGGAGGTCGCGGTCGAAGGCGTCCGGATGGTCGAAGTTCCGGCTCTCGCGCTGGCCGAGCGGGAGGTGGTGGAGGTCCTTGTAGTAGGAGTCCTGCTCGATCAGGAGCACCGACTCGCTTCCCAGATCCTGGGCGATGGACTGGGCGACGAGGGTCTTGCCCGCGCCGGTGCCGCCGGCGATCCCGATCAGGATGCCTTGGCGCTCCGCTTCCGCGACCACGGGCTACGCGGCTCCCATGGAGGGCAGCGACGAATGGGGCTCGGGCGTCAGCTCCTCCGAGGAGAGCGCCGCGATGTAGGGCAGGTGCCGGAAGCGCTCCGCGAAATCCAGGCCGTAGCCCACCACGAAGCGGTCCGGGATCTCGAACCCGACGTACTCGACGGGAACGTCGCACTCCCGGCGGGACTTCTTGTCGAGAAGGGCCACGCATTTGAGCGACGCCGGATTCCGGGCCAGGAACGTGCGCCGGAGGAATTCGAGCGTGTGTCCGGTGTCCACGATGTCCTCGACGATGATGACGTCGCGGCCCTCGATATCCCGCTCCACGTCCTTCACGAGGCGGGGCAGACCCGAGGATTGCGAGGAGAGCTCGTACGAGGAGACGCTGATGAAGTCGATCTCGTGGGGGATGGAGAGGCATTTCATGAGGTCGGCCATGAAGATGACGCAGCCGCGCAGCACTCCGATCAAAAGCGGGGCGCCCTCCGGGTGGTCTCGCGCGATCTGCTTTCCGATCTCGCGCACCCGGGTCTGGATCGCCTCGCTGCCGATCAGAACCTCCATGCCGCAGACGCCTCCTGATTCAGTAGTACGCACACTAGCATCGGGTTCCGGGACTGTCAAATCGGGCGCAAGTTCGCCTGGCCATTGCCGATACTCAACCCCGGATCACACCACGCACCGGAGGGGGGTCGGGGTCGAGCGATGGCCAAACTCGATGGATCGGAGCGCCGGGGGCCACAGCGCCGGCGCAGGGACCGGCGGGCCGCCGCCCGGGCGGAGGAGCGTCTCTACTGGCTTCTCTGGCTCATCGGCATCCTGAACTTCACGGATGCCGCGCAGACCGTGTATCTCCTCAACGCGCGCTTCATGGTCGAGGCGAATCGCATGATGTCCTTCCTCCTCGACCACTCTCCCTACGTCTTCTGGATGTACAAGACGCTCGTCCCGACGCTCGGGTGCGTCCTTCTCTGGCGCTTCCGGAAGCGCGTGCGCTGGATCCACGGGGCGGTCGTGACGGTGTTCGCCGTCTACCTCACGGTGGTGATGCGGAGTTTCCTCTACATGCTGCTTCCGCAACATCTGTGAGAGGGGCGTCCAGGAATTGACCGGCGGCCCGGGCGACCATGGAACGTCATAACCCGATTCTGTCCAAGAGAGTACCCAGGCCTGAGGCGGCGCTGCCGCGTGTGCTGCAAAACGAGAAGAGGATGGCATGGATCGTGCAGATCGCATCTGTTGACCCATGCCATGGGGGCATCGGGGCCATGAACGAGAAGAACATGACCGGCAAGTCTTACATCAAGCTTGCAACCGACCTGGCGACGATTCCGAACCCGTCGCGGGAGAACGTCGGCTACTTCTTCATCAACAATTTTCTCCTCTCCCGCATCGATTCCGAGATGCCTTCGGATCTCAAGGAATACGACGAGGACGTGAACGTCTACACCGCGTCGCTCCTCGCGGGCGTCGTCACGGGACAGCACGATTTGTTGCAATCGGACTACATCTCCACGCGCGACGCGGACGTCTTCGCGCGCGTGCAGGAGACGAAGGATCAGAGGCTTCGGTACCGCGTGTACAAGGCGAACGCGGACTTTCTCTACGTCTCCCTTGGAATCTTCGGCGAATCGTCCCTCGTGGGCGACGCCCCGGAAACGGACGAAGACGCGCAGAGCCGCTTCACCGGGCGCGGCAAATCCTACTATCAGTTCGCTTCGGCCTACGCGGAGCGCCTGTTCGGGCGCGGCGCCGCGATCGCCGAGGTGATGGACAAGCTCTCCCGGAATTTCGAGTCGTACACCAAGGTCATGGTCTGGATGAGCGGCGAGTACCTGCACCTCATGAACCAGATCAGCTCCGGTGAGATGTATCACCTGGAGCACGACACGCAGGGCCATTTCGTGAAGTCGTACCGCACCAGCTCCTGGGACGAGCTGCTCGACAGCTACGTCGAGTGGCGCAAGACGCGGAGCAAGGATTCGCTCCGCCGCATCGGGCGCGCGGCGCGCGAGCTCCGGCGCATCGATCCTTCCTTCTCGCTCAAGTCCTTCCGCGAGCGCTGGTCCATCTCACGGCGCGACGACGAGCTTCGCCGGCTTTCCGCATAGACACTCCCGCACCCCTTCGGTAGCCTTCGCGGACCATGCCTCCTTCCGCGGTTCGCGTCGGTCTCCTCGGCTGCGGCGTCGTCGGGAGCGGCTTCGTCGAGCTTCTCGCGGAGCGCGAGCGCCTGATCCGCGACGCCGTGGGCGCGCCGATCCGGATCGCGCGGATCGCGGTGCGCGATCCCGCGAAAGCCCGCGAGTGCCTTCTCGTCGACCCTTCGGGCGCGCCGGTCGGGACTCCGGTTTCCACCGGGACCGATCCGCTCGCCGTCGCGCGCGACGAGGACGTGGACCTCCTCGTGGAGCTGGTGGGCGGCGAGGCGATGCTCGAGCCGGTGAAGACGGCGCTCCGGCGAGGCGTGCCGGTCGTGACGGCGAACAAGCACCTGATGGCGCTCCACGGCGAGGAGCTGGAGCGGCTCGCGTCGGATTCCCGAACCACCATCCGCTACGAGGCCTCCGCGGGGGGCGGGATCCCGGTGCTCCAGGCGCTGGACCACGGGCTGCGGACCGAGAATTTCTCGCTCCTGGTCGCGATCCTGAACGGAACGACGAACTTCATCCTCTCCACGATGGAGCGCGACGGACGGGATTTCGCCGAGGCGCTGGAGGCGGCGCAGCGCCTGGGCTTCGCCGAGGCGGATCCGACCCTCGACCTCTCCGGCCAGGACACGGCTCAGAAGCTCTCCATCCTCGTGCGCCGTGCGTTCCGCATGGACGTGAAGCTGGACTCGATTCCCACCGAGGGGATCATCGGGATGGAGCTCGAGGATCTCCGCCAGGCGGACCGGTTCGGGTACACGGTGAAGCTCCTCGGGATCGCCCTGCGCCATCCGGAGGGTCTCGACGTGCGCGTCCATCCCGCCTTCATCCCCAAACGGTACCTTCTGGCCGCGGTGAGGGACGAGTTCAACGGCATCTATCTTCGAGGCGAGGCGACGGGCTCGATGCTCTTCTACGGGAAGGGCGCCGGATCCCGTCCCACGGCGCAGGCCGTCCTGGGGGACGTCATGGTCACCGCGCGGGAGATCGTCGCGGGGAAGAAGGTCCTCGGCTCCGCCGTCCCGCACGGGCCCGAGCGGAGGCTCTCGCTGGACGCCGTGCGCACGAAGTACTACCTGAGGCTTCTCGTCGACGATCGCCCGGGGGTGCTGGCCCAGGTCGCGGCCTGTCTCGGCGGCTCGAACGTCAGCGTCGCCCAGATGTTCCAGGGCGAAGGCGTGCGGGGGGAGGCCTCGATCACCATCCTCACGCATCTCGCCATGGACCGGAACGTGCGGGAGGCGGTGAAGGGGATCGCCGCGCTCGGCTCCATGCGGAAGACGCCCCGGGCCGTGAGGATCTTCGACGTATGAGCGCCTGGCGCGGCGTGGTGCGCGAGTTCCGGGATATCCTGCCCGAGATCCCGGACGAGGCGATCGTCACGCTCCTCGAAGGGGGCACGCCCCTCGTTCCCGCGCCGGGTCTCTCGAACCGCGCGGGCGTCGAGCTCCACGTGAAGATCGAAGGCCAGAACCCGACCGGCTCCTTCAAGGACCGCGGCATGACGGTCGCGGTCTCGAGGGCGAAGGCCCGCGGATCGAACGTCTTGCTCTGCGCCTCGACCGGGAACACCTCCGCGTCCGCGGCGGCGTACGCGGCGCGCGCGGGCATGCGGTGCGTGGTCGTGATCCCCGAAGGGCAGATCGCCTCGGGGAAGCTGGCCCAGGCGATGATCTACGGCGCGAAGGTGCTCGCGATCCAGGGCAATTTCGATCGGGCGCTCGAGCTGGTCCGCGCGATGTCGGAGGAAGGCACCGTCGCGGTCGTCAACTCGATCAACCCGGACCGGATCGAAGGGCAGAAGACCGTCGCCTACGAGGTCGCCGCGGCGCTGGGTCGCGTCCCGGACGCGCACGCGCTCCCGGTCGGGAACGCGGGGAACATCACGGCGACGTGGAAGGGATACGAGGAGCGCGCGGCCGCCGCCAGCGGGGCCTTTGCCCGCGGAGGTGCCTCCGCGGCCGCCGCGGCGCCCGCGCGGGCTCTTCCGAGGATGCTCGGGTTCCAGGCCGAGGGCGCCGCTCCCATCGTGCGGGGCGAGCCGGTGGCCGAGCCCCGAACCATCGCCACGGCGATCAAGATCGGGAATCCGGCCTCGTGGAAGGCGGCCGTGGAAGCTCGGGACAAGTCCCGGGGCCTCATCGATACCGTGACGGACAAGGAAATCCTCGCCGCGTACCGCATGCTGGCGGAGGTGGAAGGCATCTTCGTCGAGCCCGCGTCCGCCGCGTCGGTGGCGGGCGTGCTGAAGCTCGCGTCCCTCCGGAAGCTGGAAGGCCTGAAGACCATCGTCTGCACCGTCACCGGTCACGGCTTGAAGGATCCGGAGCGGGCCGTCGCGGTCTCGAATACCGTGGAGCGAGTCGAGGCGGATCCGCGCGTGTTGCGGAAGGTCATCCTCGAGTGATGACGCGATGGCGCGTCGTCGTGCCCGGGTCCACGTCGAACCTCGGACCCGGATTCGATTGCCTGGGGCTCGCGCTCCGGATTCCCATGACGGTGACTGCCGAGCGCATCCCGCACGGGTTTTCCATCCGGCGTCTCGGTGAGGGCTCGGAGCTCGCCCACGATCCCCACCGGGACACGGTCCTCGGAGCCTTCCGCCACCTGTTCCGCAGGGCGAAGCGGCCCGTCCCTACGGTCGCGCTCACGATCCGGTCGCGCATTCCCGTCGCGCGCGGCCTGGGCTCGAGCGCCGCCGCCATCGTGGCGGGTCTCGCCCTCGCGAACCACTGGCTCCGCGAGCGTTTCTCGACCCAGGACCTCTTCCACGAGGCGATCCGGATCGAAGGGCACCCCGACAACGTCTCGGCCGCCCTCTTCGGCGGCCTCACGCTCTCCCTGCCGCTCCGCGACGGGACGGTGGAGGCGCTCTCGCTTCCCGTGCCGCGCGGCCTGGGGATCACCGTCGTGATTCCGTCGATCCACGTCTCGACCGAGAAGGCGCGCGCGCTTCTCCCGGCCTCCATCCCCCTGGGACGCGCCGCGGCCAACACCGCCCGCGCCATGGCCCTGGAGCACGTCCTGAGGACCCGCCGCTTCGAACTCTTGGCCGAAGCGCTCCAAGACGTGTACCATGTGCCCTACCGCGCGCGGCTCATTCCAGGATTCGATGGAGTGGTGGAGGCGGGGCGCCGCGCCGGAGCCTATGGCGTCACGATCAGCGGAAGCGGCCCCACGTTGCTTTGCTTCCACGCCCCCGGGCGGGGAGGCCGCATCGGACGGGCGATGATCCGCGCCTTCGCGCGTCGTCGCGTCGAAGCGCGGGCCATCCCGGGCCGCATCGCGACCGTGGGCGCCGTCTCACGAACGCTTCTCTAGTCCCTGGGAGTCGACCTCCACATTCATGCCGTTGTTGGTCCAAAAGTACGGCGGCACGTCCGTCGGATCTCCGGAGCGGATCCGGCACGTGGCCGAGCGGATCGTGCGCACGCGTCGCGGCGGGGCGGACCTCGTCGTCGTGGTCTCGGCGATGGGGGACGCGACCGACGACCTGATCCAGCTCGCGCGCCAGGTGTCCGACCGCTCGCATCCCCGCGAGATGGACATGCTCCTGACCGCGGGGGAGCGGATCTCCATGGCCCTCGTCTCGATGGCCGTCAACGACCGGGGCCAGGAGGCGGTCTCCTTCACCGGGTCCCAGAGCGGGATCGTGACGGACGCCTCGCACACGCGAGCGAAGATCCTCGAGGTGAAGGCGGACCGCATCCGCGCCGAGCTCGAGCGCGGGCGCGTGGTGATCGTGGCGGGCTTCCAGGGAGTGAGCAAGGACCGCGAGGTGACGACGCTGGGGCGCGGCGGGTCGGATACGACGGCGGTCGCGCTGGCGGCGGCGCTCGAAGCGACGGAATGCGAGATCTACACGGACGTGGACGGTGTATATACATCGGATCCCCGTATCGTCCCCGGGGCGCGCAAGATCCCCCGTCTCAGCTACGATGAGATGCTGGAGCTGGCGTCCCTGGGAGCCAAGGTGCTCCACAACCGCTCCGTGGAGATCGCGCGACGCTACCAGGTGCCGATCCACGTGCGGTCCAGCTTCAACTGGAACGAAGGCTCCCGCGTGGTGAAGGGAAGCTCGATGGAACAGGTCATCATCCGCGGCATCGCGCACGACACGGACGTGGCGAAGGTCGCCCTCGTCGGGGTCCCGGACCGTCCGGGCGTCGCCTCCGAGATCTTCCAGGCGGTGGGGGGCCATGGCGTGAACGTCCGCATGATCGTCCAGGCCAGCGGCGCCGACGGCAAGAACGACGTGACCTTCACGGTGGGGGCCCACGACGTGAAGGCCGTGCTGCCGGTGCTCGAGGAGGTGCGGAAGAAGATCGGGGCGCGGGCGTTCCTCTACGATCCGGACGTCGCGATGCTCTCCGTCGTCGGCGAGGGACTGGCCACGTCGCCGGGCACGGCGGGACGCGTATTCCACGCGCTCGCCGCCGCGGGCGTGAACATCGACTTGATCAGCACCTCTTCGATCACGATCACGTGCGTCGTCCGCCAGGCGGACGCGGAGCGCGCGGTCCGGTCGCTCCACGAGGCGCTCGAGCTGGAGCGGGAGCCCTAACGCGAGGATGCACGATCGATGGATTTTCGTGATCGGCCGGCGGTCCTTCGGCGCGGCGCGGCGCCGCCTTCGACCCGGACCTCCGTCTGGTTCCTCATCTGGGCGTGCGTGCTGCACGTGGCGGCGCTGACCGCGTTCACCATCAAGGTCAAGCCTCCCCAGGAATACGCCGTCGCGGGCGGGCTCGGTCCGCAGACCCGCGCCCGGCTGATCCGCATCGCGCCGCTCCGGAGCTTTCCCTCGCCGGACGCCCCCGCCGAGGAGGCGCCCAAGGCGCGGCCGCGGCCGGCGATCGTGAAGCGCTACACGCCGGGCGCCAAGGTCGTGGTCCGGCCCGAGCGCGTGCAGCCCAAGAAGAACGGAAAGAGCGAGAGCACGAAGCCGCCGCAGCGCGAGGTCACGCCCGGACCCGCCGCCGACACCGCGCCGCGGTGGCAGTCCGCGGACGGCTCTCGCGCCGCGAGCGTCGCCACGGACGGCGATTTCCGCTTCGCCTATTACCTGGCCGCGCTGCGGAACAAGATCGGCTCCCGGTGGGTACCGCCACAAGGGATGAGCGGCCCGGTTCGCGCGGTCGTGCATTTCCGGATCGGGCGCGACGGCCAGGTATCGTTGACCGAGGTCGAGACGACGTCGGGATACGCTTTCTACGATCAGACCACGCTTCGCGCGATCCTGAGCGCGACGCCGCTGCCGCCCTTGCCGGCGGGATACACGGACGATTACCTGGGAGTCCACTTTGCGTTCGAACTTCAGTAGGAGACCGCTCCACGCGATCACGGCGCTCCTCGCGCTCGGCTCGAGCGCGCTCTTCGGCTTCGAGGCCGCGCACGCCCAGACCGAGGTCAAGATCAGCATCGGAGCCAACGCCAACATGAAATCCCCCCTCATGCTCGCCCGATTCCGGGGGGAGGGTCCGGTGGGATCGACCCCGACCGACGGCCGCGCGATCGCGAGGAAGGATTTCGAGCTCTCCGGCGTATTCAAGGTGGCGGACGTGGAGCCGCTCCAGGGAAAGCCGGTGCCCGACCCCAACCTGGCGGGAACGGTTCGGGTGGAGGGCACGATGGAGCCCGGCGAAGGGGCGTCCTTCCTGAGATTCCACGGCCAGGCGATCGACGCGGGCACGGGCGAGGTGGCGTTGGACCGCACCTATCCCTTCAGCGAGGGCACCCTCCGCGAAACGATGCATCGCTTCGTGGACGACGTGCTGGAAGCCCTGACGGGGGAGCGCGGCATCGCGGAGAGCAAGATTGCCTACGTGCGCCAGGAGGGGCGCGTGAAGGAGATCTGGGTGATGGATTACGACGGCGAGAACCAGCGCCAGGTCACGCACGACCGGAGCCTGGCGCTCTCGCCCGCGTGGGCGCCGTGGGGGACCGAGATCGCGTTCACCACCTTCAAGCGCGGGAATCCCGATCTCTACCTCTTCGACCTGGTGCGCGGCGCGTCCTATCCCTTCTCGACCCGCCCCGGCCTCAACACCGCGCCCAACTATTCTCCCGACGGGAAGTGGATCGCGTGCACGCTCTCGCGAGATGGAAACGCGGAGATCTACCTCATCAGCCGCGACGCGCAGACCGCCAAGCGGCTGACGAGGAACAGCGTGATCGACACCTCTCCCTCGTTCAGCCCGACGGGGCGGGAGATGCTCTTCACGTCGAACCGGAGCGGCTCGCCGCAGGTCTACGTCATGGACGCGGAGGGTCTGAATCAGCGGCTGCTCACGGTCGAGGGGAGCTACAACGATTCACCCCAGTGGTCCCCCAAAGGGGACAGGATCTGCTACGCGGCGCGGCACGACGGAATCTTCGACGTGATCGTCATGGGCTCGAACGGGTCCGACCCGACCCAGATCACCTCCGCCTCCGGCCACAACGAGAATCCGCACTGGTCCGCGGACGGCCGGAAGATCGTCTTCAGCTCGAGCCGCCCGGGAAAGCGCCAGATCTTCATGATGAACGCGGACGGAAGCGACGTGGTGCAGCTGACGAACGGGGGGGAGTGCTTCAATCCCTCCTGGGGTCCCAGGCCCAAGAACAAGCTGGCCGTGAAGAGTTGAGGCCCGAGGTTTGCATCTATCGGTTCGGGGGGTCCGTGGTCCAAATGCACCGCCCGGGGTTGACGCTTCCCGAGGGGCTGTGCTAGGTTGGGGAAACTTCTGGAAGTTGTTGTGGTCCAACCACCTGAACCGGATGGGAGACACTCTATGAGCCTGAAACCACGGTTTGTTTCCGTTGCCCTGATCGGGCTGGCCATCGTGCTCGCCCTTGCGGGTTGCTCTTCGCGAAAGAAAGTTTCATCGGAAGCGCAAGTCGAGCCACCGCCTACGGAGTCGACGCCACCCCCTCCGTCGGACCAGGGGAGTCTTCCGCCTCCTCCCTCGACCGGGGACAACATGGAGCGGATGACGCTCGAAGACGCCTTCTTCGATTTCGACGACTTCTCGCTGCGCACGGACGCGAAGTCCTCGCTGGAGAAGGACGGCAAGTTCCTCGAGAAGAACGCGGCCGCCAAGATCATCATCGAAGGCCATTGCGACGAGCGCGGGTCGGTGGAATACAACCTGGCCCTCGGTGAGAAGCGCGCGCGCGCGGCCCGCGATTATCTGGTGAGCTACGGGATTCCCGGCTCGCGTGTCACGACGATTTCCTACGGCAAGGAGCGCCCCTTCGACCAGGGTCATGATGAAGACGCCTGGGCCAAGAACCGCAGGGCGCACGTCGTCACGAAATGAAGCGGGACCCGATCGATCGCACGCGCACCCACCGTCCGATCCGCCGCGCGGCGCTTTTGGCCGCCGCGCTGGCTCTGGCGGCGGTGGGGTGCGCGCCTTCGGGCTACTACCGGTCCACCTCTTCCTCGCTGGACAGCCTCCTCACCCTGCAGGCTCAGCAGCAGCGGCGCATCTCCGCGCTGGAGCGGGAAATCGCCGCCACCCGCGAGCAGGTCCAGGCCTCTCGCGCCAGCTCGGACTCCCGGCTCTCGGAGCTGACCGGGAGGATGGACATGCTCCAGGGGCAGCTGGAGCGATCGGGCGCGCAGTTCAAGGACCTCTCGCTGAAAGTCGAGACCGTGAAGAGCAGCATCTCGACGTCGGACAGCGCCCGGGCGGCGGGCGCCGCGGCGAACCCCGAGGAAGCCTACAAGGCCGCCTCGTCCGATTTCGCGGCGGGTCGCTACGGGCTGGCGAAGGACGCGTACACGGCCTACGTGCGTCGCTTCCCGGACACAGTGGTGTCGGATGACGCACAGTTCCGGATCGGCGAGTGCGCCTTTCTGACGGGGGATTTCCAGGGAGCCATCGAGGCGTACAAGAAGGTCGTGGAGCGGTACCCGGACGGCGACCGGTTGCCCGGGGCGATGTACAAGACGGGCGTCGCCTATGCCCGGCTCAACAACATGGAGGAGGCGCGGAAGTACTTCCGGGCCGTGATCCAGAGGTATCCGCGGAGCAGCGAAGCGGCGGCGGCTCGCGAAGCGCTGGCGCCCGCGAAGAAGCGCGCCGGCTGATCGCTAGGGCTTCCTCACGACCATCGCCAGGGAGTGGCCGAACCGCCAACGCTTCCGGTGCCACGTCATGGTGTTGAGCCCAAGCCAATCGGTCAGCGTCCGCCCCCAGGGCAGAAACCACCACCCCACGATCGGATTGTGCGCCCGGAACGCCACCGCCGGGAGGCCCGCGCGCGCGGCGAGCTTCCGGAAGCGCCCCGCGTGCAGGTCGTCCTCGTAGCCGAAGATCCATTTTCCGCGACGCTCCGCGATCCACTTGCCCAACCGGAAGGGAAGGTCGTGCGCGTTCGGAACCACGACGAGGAGCAACCCTCCCGGCTTCACCACCCGGTACATCTCGCGCAGGAGCGCGATCTTTCCCTCGTCGGTGAAATGCTCGATGACGCCGCCGTTCCAGACGACATCGAAGGCTCCGTCCCGGAAGCCGAGACGAAGCCCGTCCTGGATCGCGTAGCGCGCCCGGAGCTTTTCCCGCTCGAAGTGGCGCCGCGCGAAGGCCAGCGACTTGGGGGAGATGTCCACGAGGGTGATCTTCGCGCCCCTCCGGGCCAGCTCGCCGCTCGTGGTGCCCGAGCCGGAGCCCACCTCGCAGAACGAGCGTCCCGCCGGAGGTCCCGTGATCTCCACGAATCGCTCCAGCGAGGCCTGGTGGTCGGGTGCCTTGAGATCGATCCCCTGGTAGCGCTCGGAGACCTTGTCCCAGACCTGGACGAGATCCGGCTCTTGGTAGGAAGGGGCGTCGGACACGATGCTTCCGAGTATACTCGTGGGTCATGAGATTCGACCGTCTGACCACCAAGAGCCAGGAAGCGCTGGCCGCGGCGCAGGAGCGGGCCGACCGAGCCGGAAACCCCGAGATCCAGCCCGAGCATCTCCTCATGGAGCTGATCGAGCAGAAGGAGGGCGCGGTGCGCCCCGCGCTCGAAGCGGCCCAGGTCCCGGTCGACAAGCTGCGACGGGCGGTCGAGGCGCGGCTGAAGCAGCTTCCCCGGGTCACGGGCTCCCAGCAGAAGACGGCGCTCTCCACGGACCTGGGCCAGATCCTCGACTTGGCCGAGCGCGAGGCCGAGCGATTACAAGATTCGTTCGTGAGCACCGAGCATTTCCTTCTCGCCTTGCTCGACCCCGGGGTCCCGTCGGAAGCGGGGCGGATCCTGCGCGAGGCTGGCGCGACGCGGGAGAACATCTACAACGCGCTCGTGTCCGTGCGCGGGGGAGAGCAGGTGACCGACCCGCATCCCGAGGAGAAATATCAGGCGCTCGCCAAGTACGGACGCGACCTGACCGACCTGGCGCGCAAGGGGAAGCTGGATCCCGTGATCGGACGCGACGAGGAGATCCGGCGCGTGATCCAGGTGCTCTCGCGCCGCACCAAGAACAATCCCGTCCTCATCGGCGAGCCCGGCGTGGGGAAGACCGCGATCGTCGAGGGGCTGGCGCAGCGGATCGTGAGCGGGGACGTGCCCGAGGGGCTCAAGGAGCGCCGCGTGGTCGCGCTGGATCTCGGGGCGCTCCTCGCGGGCGCCCAGTACCGCGGGCAGTTCGAGGAGCGGCTCAAGGCCGTGCTGAAAGAGGTCACGCGCTCCGAGGGCCTCGTGATCCTCTTCATCGACGAGCTCCACACCCTGGTCGGCGCGGGCGCCTCGGAAGGCGCGCTCGACGCCTCGAATCTCCTGAAGCCCGCGCTCGCGCGCGGCGAGCTCCACTGCGTGGGCGCCACGACCATCGACGAGTACCGGAAGCGGATCGAGAAGGACGCCGCCCTGGAGCGGAGATTCCAGCCGGTGCTGGTCGGCGAGCCCACCGTCGAAGACACCGTCGCGATCCTGCGCGGCCTGAAGGAGCGGTACGAGGTCCACCACGGCGTGAAGATCCAGGACGCGGCGCTGGTTGCCGCGGCCACGCTCTCGCACCGCTACATCACCGACCGCCAGCTCCCCGACAAGGCCATCGACCTCGTCGACGAAGCCGCGTCGCGGCTTCGGATGGAGATCGACAGCGTTCCGGTCGAGATCGACGTGCTGGATCGCCGCAAGCGGCAGCTCGACATCGAGCGGCGCGCCCTCGAGCGCGACAAGGCGCCGGCGTCCAAGGTCCGTCAGCAAGAGATCGAAGCCGAGATGAAGCGGCTCGAGGAGGGGCTCCGCCGTCTGCGCGCGCACTGGGAGAAGGAGCGGGATCTGATCCACAAGATCCGACAGACGAAGGAGCGCATCGACTCCCTGCGCGTCGAGGAGCAGCGCGCCGAGCGCGCGGGCGACCTCGGGCGCGTGGCCGAGATTCGCTACGGCTCGATCGCCGGCCTGGAGAAGGAGCTGAACAAGCTGAGCGAGGACCTGGCGAAGCTTCAAAAAGATATGAAGCTCCTGAAGGAGGAGGTGGACGCCGAGGACATCGCCGCGGTGGTCGCGCGCTGGAGCAAGATCCCGGTGGAGAAGCTCCTCGAGGGAGAGCTGGAGAAGCTGCTCCACATGGAGGAGCGCCTGAAGCGGCGCGTCATCGGGCAGGAGGAAGCCGTGCGCGCGGTCTCCGACGCCGTGCGCCGCGCGCGCGCGGGATTGCAAGACCCCAACCGCCCTCTGGGCTCCTTCCTCTTCCTGGGCCCGACGGGGGTCGGGAAGACGGAGCTGGTGCGGGCGCTCGCGGAATTCCTGTTCGACGACGAGCACGCCATGGTCCGGATCGACATGTCGGAGTACATGGAGAAGCACACCGTATCGCGGCTCATCGGGTCGCCGCCGGGCTATGTCGGCTTCGAGGAGGGCGGCCAGCTCACCGAGGCGGTGCGCCGCAGGCCCTACTGCGTGATCCTCCTGGACGAGATCGAAAAGGCGCACCCGGACGTCACCCAGGTCCTGCTCCAGATCCTCGAGGACGGAAGGCTCACGGATGGACAGGGCCGGACGGTCGACTTCCGGAACACGATCGTCGCGATGACGAGCAACATCGGAAGCGATCTGATCCTCGAATCGGGGGGTGAGTCCGGGGAGGCGATGCGAAACCGCCTCATGAACGCCCTGCGGGGCCACTTCCGTCCGGAGCTCCTGAACCGGATCGACGAGATTCTGATCTTCGAGCCGCTCTCGCGCGAGGCGCTGCGGGAGATCGTGAAGCTCGAGGTCAGCAAGGTGGAGCGCCGGCTCCGAGACAAGGAGATCTCGCTCCAGGCCGACGAAGGCGTGCTGGACCTCCTGGCCCGCGAGGGCTACGACCCCGTTTTCGGGGCGCGCCCCCTTCGCCGCCTGATCGAGCGCCGCATCCAGAATCCGCTCGCCGCCGGCCTCCTGTCGGGCGAGTTCCACGCCGGAGATACCGTCCACGTCACCGTGGGGAACGAGGCGGAGGGAACTCTTCTTCTCACGCGCCTCGCCGGGGCGTTTTCCGCTTGACGCTGTCGAGGGGACGCAGGTAGCGTGGCCGCGCGCGTTTAGGGACGCGCGCCCACCCACGACGCCATCCGGGGAGCCGATGCATCTGTCCGAGCTCTTGAACGAAGACGCCATCACGCTCTCGCTCCTGGCCCGCGACAAGGAATCCGCCATCAAGGAGCTGGTGCAGCTCCTCGAGTCCGCGCATCACGTGGACACGAAGGGAGAGATCCTGAGCAAGGTGCTCCAGCGCGAGTCCATGATGTCGACCGGAATCGGAAACGGGGTCGCGATTCCCCACGGAAAGACCAGGCTCCTGGATCAGCTCGTCGCCTCGTGCGGGGTCGCGCCCGTCGGCATCGATTTCGACTCCCTGGACGGGGAGCCCGCCACGCTCTTCATCCTCCTCGTCTCGCCCGAGAGCCTCCGGGGACCCCACGTGAAGGCGCTTGCCAACGTGTCGCGCCTCCTGAAGGAAGAGTCGGTTCGGGACAGCCTCCGGGCCAGCGAATCGCCGGCCCAGTTCCTCGCGACGCTGCGCGACGCCGAATCCCATTACCTGCGCGTGGAGCCTTTCTCCCCCCAGCCGCCGGGTTGACGGAAAGCCACCGTACCTGATAGGGTTCCGCTGGTTACCGCCGTGTCCCCCAGAAAGGAGCATTTCCCTTCCATGATTCGCCATCGAGGGCTCTGGGCGGGGATCTTTGTGCTCGCGATCCTCACCGGTTGCTCGAAGGACAAGACGCTCAACGTGGAGGGCGCGTATTCGCCCGTGATCGAGAACCTGATCTCCGATCAGGAGCCGCCCGTCCGGGGGGACGTGAACGCGCTGTCCGCTCAGATCACCAATCCGCGGGGGTACCCGATCACCTACCACTGGAGCACCACGCTTGGATTGATGACCGACACCACGGGCGCCATCGCGCACTGGACGCCGCCGGACTCCATCGGCGTCTACCCGGTGACGCTTTCGATCCAGGCGCACGACGATCTCAACAAGGTGGATTTCTTCAAGACGCGCACCTTCCAGGTGTACGTCGACAACGAATACGAGCGCTGGACGCGGTCCACCGACATCCAGTTCGACGTCGTGCCGCCGACGTCGGGCAACATCTACTACTCGCAGATCCGGAACATCGCCACGGGGGAGTCCGATATCTGGTCGCTCGCGATGCCGCTGGGCGCGCCGGTTCAGGTCACGCACGATTTCTGGACGGCCACACAGCCGACGGTCATGTTCGACGGCTCGCGGCTCGTGTTCCTGGGCAAACGGCGTATCTCCGACGCCCAACCGTCCATCATGCAGGTGGCTCCGACCGGCGGCGATACCACGAGCATGACCTTCGTCGTGCAGTTCACGCCCAACTCCAATCACTTCCTGGGGGGGCCTCGATTCGAGCCGAGCGGCTCGATGGTCGCCTACGCGAACGACACGCTGAGCATCAACTCCTTCGCTCCCAAGCTCTGGAAACGTGACGCGGGCAACCTCGCGGCAGCGCCCATTCCGATCCAGCCGACCACGACGACGAGCACGGAGGGGCACGCGTACTGGAATCCCTCGTGGCGCGGACAAGGAGATTCGGTCGTCGTGGAGTCCTACGACGGCATCCTCTCGCCCGGCCAGAGGTCGCGGGGGCTCTTCAAGTTCGCCGCGGCCGGGAATCCGCCCACGAACCCGGCTCCGTTCTCGCCGTGGCTCACCGATCTGACGGCGTTCGAGCCCGACTGGTCGCCCGACGGCCAGCACATCGTTTTCTCCAAGCGGCAGCCGGGCCGCGCGGACCGGGACCTCTGGATCATCAACGCCGCCGCGAACGACGTCTCCGCGGCGCGCCAGATCACGTTCGGGCCGGCGGATGAATTCCATCCGCGCTTTTCCAGCAACGGCTCCAAGATCTTCTTCCTGTCCAATCGGATCGACGGGTACGGCGCGAACGGCTTCTACGATACCGAGCGGCGCGGGGTGAACGTCTGGAGCGTGAGCCGGTTTGACTTGCCGTAGCATCGCCGCGGGAGGTCCGCCAGGGTCGCGGATCTCCCGCGTCTCCGCATGAATCCAGATCGAGCCGGTGCGCCTTCGACCTCCCGCAGGGTGAGGCTTTTCTATTCCTACTGGCTTCCGGTGATCCTGTACGTCGGGCTGATCTTCGGCGCCTCCTCGATCCCGGGTCGCGACATCCCGACGCTCTTCCCGGGAAGCGACAAGCTGGAGCATCTGACCGAGTACGCGCTCTTCGGCCTGCTGCTCGGTCGCGCGTTCCGGTTCACCATCGGCGGGGATCGTGGGAAGGTCTGGTCGCTGGCGACCGTCGCCCTGGGAGGATTCGTGGGCGGCATGGACGAGCTGTACCAACGGATCACGCCCGGCCGGACCAGCGACTACCGGGACTGGCTCATGGACATCACCGCCGTCACGCTGGCGGTCCTCTTCACCCAGTTCGTGCGAATTCATCCGATCGGACGTCGGCACGACGGCGCCTCGGCGTCCGCGACCGGGAAGGGAACGACGTGAAATTCCAGGTGCCCCGAGGCACGCGCGACATCCTGCCGGGCGAGGTCGAGCGCTGGCAATGGCTCGAGGAGCGCACGCGCGCGGTGATGCGGCTCTACGGTTACCGCGAAGTCCGCACGCCGCTCTTCGAGACGACCGACCTCTTCGTGCGAAGCGTGGGCGAATCGACCGACATCGTGCGGAAAGAGCTGTATACCTTCGAGGATCGGAAGGGGCGCTCCCTCACCCTGCGTCCCGAGGGCACGGCGCCCCTGGTGCGCTCGTACCTCGAGAATCCCTCCCTTCGCGCGGAATCGCCGGCGCGGCTCTACTACACGGGGCCGATGTTCCGTTACGAGCGGCCCCAGGCGGGACGCTATCGCCAGTTCTGGCAGATCGGGGCGGAGCTCCTGGGATCGGCCAAGCCGGAGGCCGACGCGGAGATGATCGATCTCCTCCGGGCGATCCTCGAGGACGTGGGGCTTAAGAACGTGACCGTGCTCCTGAACTCGCTCGGGGATTCGGTCTGCCGCCCGCGCTACCGGGAGGCGATCCGCGCCTATTTCAAGCAACACGAGAGCGAGCTGTGCGGCGATTGCCGGGAGCGCCTCGAGACGAATCCGCTGCGGATCCTGGACTGCAAGGTTCCTTCCTGCGCGCCGGTCATCGCGGGCGCGCCGAGCGTGCTCGATTCGCTCTGCCCGGAATGCGCGGAGCACTTCGAGGCCGTGAAGCGCGGGCTCAAGGCGCTGGGAATCGCGACCGAGATCGCGCCGCGCCTCGTGCGGGGGCTCGACTACTACACGCGCACGGTGTTCGAGGTCCACGCGTCGAACCTCGGGGCCCAGAACGCCGTGGGGGGCGGCGGCCGCTACGACCAGCTCGTGAAGGATTTCGGGGGACCGGATACGCCCGCCATCGGGTTCTCGATCGGCATGGAGCGTCTCCTGCTCGCGATCGGGGACGAGTCGGGCCCGAAGCCGCCGAAGCCCGATGTCTGCGTGGTGGCGCTCGAGCCGGGCGCCGCGATCGAGGCCCAGTCGCTCGCGCGGACGCTCCGCGGCCAGGACGAGGAGCCGGAGGGACGCCGCGCGCTCGTCGTGCTGGTGGACACGGCCGGCCGAAGCGGCAACGCGCAGATGAAGTGGGCCTCCAAGACGGGCGCGCGGTGGGCGGTCTTCGTGCCGAAGCGCGCCGAGGGCTACGCCGTGCGCGACATGGCGGCCGGGAAGGATGAAGCGGGACAGCGGACGATCGAGGACCTGCGGCGCTGGCTGCTCGAGCGCCGGGAGCTGGTGGAGACCAAGCGATGATGATCGAGCCGCTCCGCGGAAGGAAGCGGACCCACCGCTGCGGCGACCTCCGGGCGGAGCACGCCGGGCAGCGCGTGCGGCTCCTGGGCTGGGCGCACCGGGTCCGCGACCACGGGGGCGTCCTCTTCCTCGACCTCCGGGATCGCTACGGCATCACTCAGGTCGTGTTCCGGCCGGAGAAGCTGGAGCCGCCGCTCCTCGAGAAGGCGCGCGCCATCGGGAGCGAGTACGTGGTCCTGGTCGAGGGGACGGCGAAGGCCAGGCCGCCGGGCAGCGAGAACGCCGAGCTGGCCACCGGAGCGATGGAGGTCGAGGCGGACCAGGTCGCGATCCTGAACGTGAGCCGCACGCCGCCGTTTCCCCTGGACGACGGGGGGACGGCCTCCGAGGATCTGCGGCTCCGCTACCGGTATCTGGATCTCCGACGCGAGACGCTCCGGGACAGCATGATCTTCCGGCACCGGATGGTGCGGAGCGTCCGCGAGTACCTCTCGGACGAGGGGTTTCTCGAGATCGAGACGCCCCTTCTCGTGAAGCCGACACCGGAGGGCGCCCGCGACTACGTGGTGCCCGCGCGGCACCATCACGGGAAATTCTACGCCCTCCCCCAGTCGCCGCAGCTCTACAAGCAGATCCTCATGGTCGCGGGCTTCGACCGCTACTTCCAGATCGCGCGCTGCCTGCGCGACGAGGACCTCCGCGCCGACCGGCAGCCCGAGTTCACCCAGATCGACCTCGAGATGACCTTCGTCACCGAGGACGACGTGTTCGCGGTGGTCGAGGGAACCCTGCGGAGCGTCTTCCAGCGCGACCTGGACCGGGAGCTCGCCACGCCGTTCCCGCGCCTCACCTACGACGAAGCGATGGCGCGGTTCGGGAGCGACAAGCCGGATCTCCGGATCCCGTTCGAGATCCGCGACGTGACCGCGGTCGCGGGGGAGAGCGCGTTCGAGATCTTCCGCGCGGCGAAGGCGGGCGTGCCCGGGACCGCGACGCTCGTTCTGCCGGTGCCGGGCCTGGCCGCCGCCTCGCGACGGGAGATCGACGGATACGAAGCGGCCGCGAAGCAGACAGGAGCGTCCGGGCTCGCGTGGGCCCGCGTGAAGGAGGGCGCGCTGGACGGCGGCGTCGCGAAGCACTTCGGCGCGGACCTCGTGCCGCGGCTCCTCGAGACGGCCCAGGCGAAGGACGGCGACCTCCTCCTCATCGCCTCCGGGCAGCGCGCGCTCGCGCAGCGCGTCCTGGGGCTCCTGCGCACCCAGATCGGAAACGCCGCCTTCAAGCTCGACAACCGCGACTTTCGCTTCCTCTGGGTCCACAGGTTCCCTCTCTTCGAATGGCTGGAGAGCCACAAGACCTGGGGACCGGCGCACCACATCTTCACGATGCCCCTCGACGAGGACCTCCCCTACATCGAGTCCGACCCCGGGCGCGTGCATGCGCAGCTCTACGACCTCGCGGCGAACGGGAACGAGCTGGCGAGCGGGAGCATCCGCATCCATCGAAAGGACATCCAGGAAGCCGTCATGCGCACCATCGGGATGAAGTCCGAGGAAGCGCAGGCCAAGTTCGGGTTCCTGCTCGAGGCGTTCGAGTACGGCGCGCCGCCCCACGGCGGCATCGCGCTGGGCCTCGACCGTCTCGTGATCCTCTTCCACGGTGGGGACTCCATCCGGGACGCGATCGCGTTCCCCAAGACCGCGAGCGCCACCTCACTCATGGACGGCGCTCCGGCCCCCATCGACCCTGCGGATCTCAAGGAGCTCAAGATCCGGCTCGAATCCTGACCTGGTATCCTTCCTGCTCTCCTTTGTCGGGGAGACTCGACCGGGCTTGACTTGTCTCCCCTGTATACCTAGGTTTAGACGGAGGGAACGGGCGCTCGCTCGCCCCGAACTGACGCAATTTGATACAACCAAAGAAGTTACTTCGTATTCCCCGCATGCGGGGCCACGGGGCGGCGGCAGAGGTTGAATGGCCGCCGGCTCGTTCCAGGACGGCTCGGATGTGGCCGGGCCGCCCAGCCCCGACCGTGATGTCTCTCCTGGTCACAACACTGCTTGGGGTTGCGGGTTGCGGTCACGCCACCGTGCCTTGCCCGACGCCGACCGCGGAGCTCGACCGCCTCCGCGCGGAGACGGACCGAACCCGCGAGGAGAAGGAAAAAGCGCAGGAGGAAGAGGGAGCCTGGGAAGCGCGCAAGGAGGCCGCCGCGCAGCGGGTTCGGGACATCGAGGCCCGGATCGATTCGGTCGCGGCCGCTCGATCTCATTGAGCCTCAGGCGGCTCGCCTGGGCCGCGTCCCTGTGGGCCCTGGCCGCATCGATACAGGGGTGTGGCAAACCCGTGCTCCGGATCGCGGATGCCTCACTCGGGGATTACTACACGGAACAGGAATTCAAGAAACTGAGCCGAGAGCAGAGAGCCGAATACTGCGCCGAGCTGGCGAGACAGGACTCGATGTACAAGGCCGAGCTTCTCGGCTTGAACGAGGAGATGGATCAATCTCGAGCCCGCTCGCAGGCTCTGCGTCAAGAGGGGGACTCGCTCTTCGCGCTCGGCACATCCCTCGAGAAGGAGGGTGTGCACGGAGCTCACGACGTCGTGCGTGAGCCGGTCGGGGCCGGAACGTCTCACCCGTCTCGGCACGTCGTCCGCAGCGGAGAATCTCTCTGGCTGATCTGCGCCCGGAGCGCAGTCTACGGGCGGGGCGGCCGCTGGCGCGATCTCTACAAAGCCAACCGTGATCGCATCAAGAATCCCGATCTCATCTACCCTGGACAGGAGCTCTCCATCCCCAGATGAACGACGACACCAAAGACCGCTCGAAGGAAACCACGAGGCTCGTGGGCATCCAGGATCTGGATCCCCTCGCCCTGTTCGGAAAGAACGACTCCAATCTGCGGCTGGTGGAGCGGAGCTATCCCGTCCACCTCACGTACCGGGACGGCTCGCTGGCCGTGCGCGGGGAGCCGACGACCGTCGATGAGGTCGCCTCCATCCTGAGCTCGCTGGCAGAGCTGGTGCGGAAGGGCGCCGTGCTCGAGGAGCACGACGTCCACAATTTCATCGGCGTCACCGACGCGCACGAGCGCCAGGAGTCGCTCCAGATCTACGAGCGCCCGGTGCTCTTCTCCTTCGACAAGCGGACGCTCCGGGTCAAGACGCTGGGGCAGGCGCGCTACGTCTCGGCTCTCCAGAAGCACGACATCGTCTTCGCGATCGGGCCCGCGGGGACCGGGAAGACCTATCTCGCGGTGGCGGCCGCCGTGCACGCCTTGAAATCGCGCCAGGTCGAGCGCATCCTGCTCGTGCGTCCCGCCGTGGAAGCGGGGGAGAGCCTGGGATTCCTCCCGGGCGACATGAAGGAGAAGGTGGATCCCTACCTTCGTCCTCTCTACGACGCGCTGAACGATCTCCTCTCCTTCGAGAAGATCCGCCGCTTCCTCGACCTCGGCGTGATCGAGGTGGCGCCGCTCGCGTACATGCGCGGGCGGACGCTGAACAACGCGTTCGTCATCCTGGACGAGGCCCAGAACACGACGGTCGGGCAGATGAAGATGTTCCTCACGCGGTTGGGCTACGGCTCCAAGGCCGTGATCACGGGGGACGTCACGCAGATCGATCTCAAGGCCGAGCACGCCTCGGGCCTCGTGGAGATCCAGTCGATCCTCCACGAGGTGCCGGGCATCGAGTTCGTCTACCTCACCGAGCGCGACGTGGTCCGCCACCATCTGGTGCGCGAGATCATCCGCGCCTTCGACGCGCACGAGAAGGTGAACGGGACGGAACGGAGCAACAATGGGCGGTAGGCGTGGGCACTGAGCCGCTCCGCGTGCTCGAGCCGCGGCGCCGGAATCCCGCCGGCCTCTTCCGGAGGATCCGGCGAATGACGCGCCGCTTCCGGCGGGGCGCCCTGCTCGTGGGGTTCCTCCTCTTCACGTGCCTCCTCTTTCCGCGGGAGGCCTCGTTCGAGGTGATGACGCTTCGCGAGGGGTACCCCGCGAAGCGCGACCTGATCGCGCCGTTCCAGTTCTATCTTCTGAAAGATCGGGACCGCTTGCGGCAGGAGCAGACCCTGGCCGCGCGCCGCGTCGCGCCGGTGTTCTCGGTGGACGAGAGCGTGGAGGCTCGGGTGAAGACGTCGCTCGACACGCTCCGGGTCGAGGCCGAGTCGCAGGGCAAGCGGGCCGACCGCCTTCGCGCCCTGGGGCTCTCGCACGATGCGGTGCGCATGCTCACCGGGCCCGAGGGGAGGCGCATCGTGACCGTGGCCCTCCAGCTCGCGGACCGCGCCTACGACGCGGGACTCCTGGCCGAGCGCGACGCCGCGCGCGGGGAGACCGACTCCCCGGTCGCGGGGGTGGAGCGGAACGGCGTCCGCCTCGCCACGCCCTGGTCCGCGCTCTTCGACCTCGCTCTGATCCGCGATTCCGCCTGGACCGAGGGACAGGCGGCGTTCCCCAACCGGCCCGAGGCCGCCCAGGCGCTGCAAGAGCTGGCGGCCGCCGTCCTGCAGCCGAACCTGCGCTACGAGGCTTCCACCACCGAGGCGCTTCGGGCGCAGGCGCGCGACGGCGTCAACCAGTACGACGGCGTGGTGCAGAAGGACGAGAAGATCATCGGGAGCCACGAGGTGGCCACGCGCGAGCAGATCCGGAAGCTGGAGTCGCTCCGGGCCTGGAGCGTGCGCCGTCAGGGAGCCTGGAGCTTCCGGAACCAGATCCCCGGCCTCCTCGGGCGCGCCGCGCTGATCGCGTTCCTGCTCTTTGGATTCCTGGGCTATCTCAAGTACCACCACCGCCCGTTCTACGTGGACACCTCGATGCTGTTCCTCCTCGCGATCCTCACCGCCGCCGTGCTGGGGGTGGGCTGGGCGATCGTGAACGAGCTGCGAGGGTACGAGATGCTCATCCCGATCACGGTGCTCTCGCTGACGGTCGCCGTGCTGTTCGGGCAGGAGCTGGCCTTCGTCACGACCCTGGTGGCCTCCATTCTGGTCGCGGTCGTGTACGGGCTGGGGCTCCCCTTCCTCACGGGCAGCGCGCTCGCCGGGATCGCGGCCATCGCGACCGCTTCGGGCGTGCGTCGCCGGCGCGACTTCTACGTTCCGATGTTCATCGTGGCGATCGCGTATGCCTTCGCGATCGGGGCGATGGGGCTCGTGGACGGCGCCCTCTGGGACACGCTGCTCCGGCGCATGGTCTGGGGCGTGGTGGCCGGGTTCGGCTCGGTGCTCTTGGTGACGCTGCTCCTGCCCATCCTGGAATCCCTCTTCTCGGTGACGACCGACATCACGCTCCTCGAGCTCGCCGATCTGAACCGTCCCATACTCCGGAAGCTGATGCTCGAGGCGCCGGGCACGTACCACCACAGCCTGGTCGTGGGAAGCCTCGCGGAAGCGGGCGCCGAGGCCGTGGGGGGGAATCCTCTCCTCGCGCGCGTGTCGGCCTACTACCACGACATCGGGAAGATCGAGAAGGCGGAGTACTACGTGGAGAACCAGTCCAGCGCGCGGAGCCGGCACGAGAAGCTCTCGCCCACCATGAGCTGCCTCATCATCGAGGCCCACGTGCGCGAGGGGGCCGAGATCGCCCGGCGGGAGAAGCTGCCCAAGGCCATCCTGAACGGGATCTCCGAGCACCACGGCACCACCCTCATGACCTTCTTCTTCCACAAGGCCAAGCAGGCGGACCTCGACGTCGAGGAGGGCGATTTCCGGTATCCTGGCCCGAAGCCGCGCAGCAAGGAGACGGCGGTGCTCATGCTGGCGGACGCGGTGGAAGCCGCGGCCCGCTCGCTCAGCGAGCCGACGCCGAGCCGCATCCGCGGCGTGGTCACCCGGATTCTCGACGCGCGCGTGGAGGACGGCCAGCTCGATGAAAGCCCGATCACCTTCGAGGACCTCGCGAAGATCCGCGAGAGCTTCATCCCCATCCTCACGGCGCTCTTCCACGCGCGCGTCCACTATCCGGGCGCGCCCATCGCCGAGGGGAAGCGTCGCGCCGGGCGTCCCGCCGACGAGCGTCGCGTCCACGGCGACAAGTCACGGCTTAAGATCGACCACTCTTAAGGCGCTCCTCCTCAGGGCGCTCCGCGCCCTGGGCTTTCCCCGCGCCACCGTCTCGCTCGTCCTCACCGACGATGCCGTGATCCGTGTCCTGAATCGCGATTTTCTCGAGGTCGATCGGCCGACCGACGTGCTCTCGTTTCCGCTCGCCGAGCCCGGCGATCTCGAGGATCGGAATCGAGATGTCTTCCTCGGAGAGATCTACGTCTCGGTCGAGACCGCCCGCGCCCAGGCCAAGAAGGCGCGCCGTCCCTTGAGTCTGGAGGTCGCGCATCTCGTGGTCCACGGCCTCCTGCATCTGATCGGACACGACCACGCGCGCCCCGGGGAGCGGCGCCGGATGCGGGCCCTGGAGTCGCGCCTCTTGCGTGAACTGAAACCGATGCTATGATGGGCGTTCCGGCGTTCGTCACTGGACCCCAACCCCCCAAACCATGAGCCCATCCACGTCCCGAACCACCGTCTGGGATCGCATCCGAAACGCCTTCTTCACGGGCCTCCTGGTCCTGGCGCCGGCGACGATCACGGTCTACGTGCTCTGGAGACTCTTCGTCTTCGTGGATCACCTCCTGGGCACGACCCTCCGGGGCGGCTACATCCGTCCCGGCGGAGTTCCCGGCCTCGGTTTCCTCACGGTGCTCGCGATCATCCTCGTGGTCGGCTTCCTCGCGAACAACATCCTCGGGCGGCAGGTGGGAAGCATCCTGGAATCGGTGGTCGGCCGCGTGCCGATATTCAGGACGTTCTACGGCACGGTGAAGCAGGTGGGCGAAGCGCTCCTCGGGGAGAGGGGGGACGCGTTTCAGCGGGTGGTGCTCATCGAGTTTCCCTCGCCGGGGCGCTACGCGCTCGCGTTCGTGACCGCGACGCCGGCCTCCGGCGTGATGCGCCCCGGGGGCGATCCCCTCGTGGCGGTGTTCCTGCCGCACACTCCGAATCCGACGAGCGGTTTCCTGCTCTTCTACCCGCCGGAGGATCTGATCCCCACCTCCCTTCGCGTGGAGCAGGCGATCAAGATGGTGGTCTCGGGGGGCGTCGTGAGCCCGGGAGCGGTCTGACCGTGGCCATCGTCCAGACCGAGGCGCTGGCGCTCCGCTCGTACCGGCTCGGGGAGACCTCCCTCATCGTGTCGCTCTTCACGCGCGAGCACGGGCTCCTGCGCTGCGTGGCGAAGGGGGCCCGCGGACCGAAGAGTCGCTTCGGCGCCTCGCTCGAGCCGGGCGTGCGCCTGAACGCTGTCGTCTACCGGAAGCTGACGCGCGACCTCCAGCTCCTCTCGAAGACCGACATCGTCGAGGCGCTCCCCTCGCTCTGGGACGATCCCGATCGGTTCGCGGCCGCGACCCAAGTCCTAGAGTTCCTCGAGCGCGCCGCGTACGGCGAATCGGGGGACCCGGAGCTCCTCGATCTCGCGTCCGAGACCCTGCGGGCCATGAGCACGGCCCCGGTCCCGTGCCTCGACCTGATCGTCCGAGGCTTCGAGATCCAGGCCTGCGAGCGCCTGGGATACGCGCCCCAGCTCTCGGCGTGCCTCGAGTGCCGGGGTGAGCTCGGCCAGGGAGGGCTCTTCCATCCGGTGCGCGGCGGGCTCCTCTGCGAGTCGTGCGGGGGCGGCCCCGGAAGCTTCCGCCTGTCGGAGCGCGCGCGGAGAACGATGGTCGCGTTGGCCGCGACGCCGATCGGCAGGATGCAAGATTGGGCCGCGGAGCGCTACCCGGGGGCCGAGGTGGGGAAGGCGGTCGAGCGGTTCCTCATGGCGCACCTCGAGCGGTTCGAAGGACTCCGCGCCAGCAGGGTCGCCGAGGCGATCGGACGGTACCGGGCATGAGCCCCAAGCCGAAGATCGAGACCCCGGCCTCCTTCCAGGAGATGCTCCTTCGCCTGGAGCAGTTCTGGTCGGAGCAGGGCTGCGTGCTGCTCCAGCCCTATAGCAGCGAGGTCGGGGCCGGGACCTTCAACCCGGCGACCTTCTTCCGCGTGCTCGGGCCCGAGCCCTGGAAGGCAGCCCACGTGGAGCCTTCGCGCCGGCCCAAGGACGGTCGCTACGGGCAGAATCCGAACCGGCTGCAGATGTTCTATCAATACCAGGTCGTGCTGAAGCCGGCGCCGGCCGACGTGCTGGAGATCTATCTCCGGAGTCTCCGGCACATCGGAATCGATCTCGAGCGACACGACGTCCGGTTCGTGGAAGACGACTGGGAGTCCCCGACGCTCGGCGCCTGGGGACTGGGCTGGGAGGTCTGGCTGGACGGGCAGGAGATCACCCAGTTCACGTACTTCCAGCAATCCGGCGGCTTCGATCTGGAGCCCATCACCGCGGAGATCACCTACGGGATCGAGCGCATCGCCTGCTACCTCCAGGGGGTGGACCGCATCATGGATCTGCGCTGGTCGCGCGACGTGCGCTGGGACGAGCTCTTCCTTCGAGGCGAGGTGGAGTGGTCCACGTTCAACTTCGAGCAGTCCAACCCCGCGCTTCTCTTCGAGCAATTCGAGAAGATGGAGAAGGAGGCGGACCGGCTTCTCGCGCAGAAGCTCGTGCTCCCCGGGTACGACCACGTCATCAAGTGCTCTCACCTCTTCAACCTCCTCGAGGCTCGCGGCGCGATCTCCGTGACCGAGCGTGTGGGATACATCGCCCGCGTGCGAAAGCTCGCGCGGCGGGCCGCCGCCGCCTGGATCGAGCAGCGGGAGGAGCTGGGTCACCCGCTCCTGCGCCGCGCCGAGGATCCCGCCGAGACCGCGCGTGTCTAGGACGCTTCTGCTCGAGATTGGCTGCGAGGAGCTGCCGGCGGGGTTCATCGGACCCGCCCTCACCCAGCTCGAATCCCTGGCGAAGGAGGGCCTGGGCGGGGCGCGCCTTGGCTTCACCTCGGCCCGGGGGCTCGGCACGCCCAGGCGGCTCTCGCTCCTCGTGGAGGGGCTCGCCGAAAAGCAGGAGCCCGAGACCCGCGAGCTGACCGGGCCCGCCGTCAGGGTGGCGTTCGACGCTGACGGACGTCCGACGAACGCGGCCCGAGGGTTCGCGAAGAGCGCCGGGATCGAGGTCGAAAAGCTCGAGCGCGTCGTCACGCCCAAAGGGGAGTATCTCCTCGCCCGGGTTCACGATGCGGGGAAAACGGCCCGCGAGGTCCTGCCCAGCCTGGTTTCGGGGTGGGTCTCCTCCATCACGTTTCCCAAGACCATGCACTGGAGCGGCCCGAGCCGGTTCGCGAGACCGGTTCGGTGGCTCCTTGCTCTGCTCGACGGCGACGCGATCCCGTTCCAGTGCTTCGGGCTCGAGTCGGGGAAGCGGACGCGAGGGCATCGCACCCTCTCGCCGGACTGGGTGGAGATCAAGGAGGCGGACCGCTACGCCGCTAGCCTGCGCGAGCACGGGGTTCTCGTCGACCCGACCCTGCGGCGGGACCAGGTGGCCGCGCTCGTGTCGCGAGCCGCCGAGGAGAAGCAGGGGAGAGCGCTCTCCGATGCCGACCTGGTGGAAGAGGTCTCCAACCTCGTCGAGTGGCCGGACGCGGTTCTCGGCCACTTCGACGAGCGTTACCTCGAGCTTCCCGCGCCCATCGTGGTCACGGCCATGCGGGCCCATCAGCGGTACTTCGCCATCGAGGGCACGACCGGCAAGCTCCTGCCTCACTTCGTCGCGATCCGGAACGGCCGCGGCGAGGGGGTGGACTCCATCCGGCGTGGATTCGAGGCGGTGCTTCGGGCCCGGCTCGAGGACGCGCGCTTCTACTGGGAGAACGACCGGAAGGCGGGTCTCGAGAGCAAGGTCTCGGGGCTCAAGCAGATCGTCTGGCACGAGAAGCTCGGATCGATCTACGACCGAACCCAACGTCTCGTTCAGCTCGCCGAGGAGCTGGCTCGCCAGCTCAGCCCCAAGTCACGGTCGGCCGTCAGTCGGGCGGCCTACCTGTGCAAGGCGGACCTGGCGAGCGAGATGATCCGGTCGGGCAAGGAATTCGCCACGCTTGAGGGAATCGCGGGGGCGGAGTACGCGGCGGCCCAGAAAGAGCCTGAGGAGGTGGTGCGCGGGATCCGGGAGCACATTCTGCCCCGCAGCCCCTCCGACCCGCTTCCTTCCTCGATCGAAGGGACGCTGCTCGCGATCGCCGACCGGCTCGACATCGTCGTCGGAGGCTTCCGGGCGGGGCTCACCGTCACAGGGTCCCAGGACCCCTACGGACTGCGTCGCGCCGGGAACGGCATCGTCCGGATCCTGCTCGAGAAGGGTCTTCGGCTCGACGTCGTCCAGCTCGCCTCGTGGCTGGGGGGCGTCTACGACCGGGCGGGCATTCCTGCTGGCGGGGCCGACTTCACGGAGTTCTGGACCCAGAGGGTCGCGGCGGCCCTGGAGGAACGCGGGATCCCCCACGACACCGCCGCCGCGGTGCTCGCGGTCCGGCCGGGAAGCCCGGTGGACGTGCTCGCGCGAGCCAAGGCCATCGAGGTGATCCGGACCACCGACGACTTCGAAGGGCTCATGATCGGCTACCGGCGCGCGGCCAACATCCTGCGCACGGCTCCCCCAGGCGAGGTGGCGGCATCGGGGCAGCCGCTGGCCGAGCGGGCCGAGGCATTCACGGACAAGGCCGAGGCGGACCTGCACTTGGAGACGAAAATGGCCCGCCAGGCAGTCGAGACCTACCTCCAGAGCCCCGAACCCGACTACCGGGCCCTGCTACGCCACCTTCTGGGCCTCAAGCCAGCCATCGACCGCTTTTTCGAAGCCGTCATGGTCATGGCGGAGGACCCAATCACCCGAAAAAGGCGGCTCGCGATTCTCGAGGAAGTCCGCCAGACCTTCATCCGAATCGCCGAATTCTCGGCACTCCCAAGCGCTCCAGGTCAAAAATCCGTTTGACATTAGCGGGTTTTTTGGTATACTGGCCGGGTACTTGGGAGCAAAATAACTTGCTCTCACACAGCCGCCACCGTCTCAAGCAAGTGAAACAACAGCGAATGCGGAGCCGACATCTGCCTGACGGGACGGCGTTCTTTGTTTATGCCCGAAAAGTAATTAGATAGGAAGAGCCTGCTCGAAGATCGGCGCTACAAAGGGGGTGAGAAGACTCCAACGCATACGACGTCGACGCTTTCTACAGTCATAAATCAAAACAACCAATACAAATACACGAGGAAAGGAGGTCGGTGAATGTTGGTAGGAGGGCACCCTGAAACCCTCGAGAAATGTCCCGTCGAGTGGGTGACCTCGGTACTCAACTCCAGGCTCAACTCGTTGTACCGAATCCCGTGTTTTGAAGTTCCAGCAACTGTCCTCCCGATATTGGACTCCTAGTTAGGAAACGCTAAGGAGGATGTGAAAATGCGGAAAACCCTCTTTGCCATGTTGGGTCTCGTGGCACTCGGCCTGTGGGCTTTGCCCGTCATGGCCGCGGTTTCGAATGACCCGGGCAAGGCCCCGCCCAAGGTTTCGGAGCCGATCCCGCTCGACAATCGCGCGGGCATCTGGCAGAACCGGACCGAAGGGAACTACAAGGGGACGCTGAGCGGTGCCATCATCAAGCAGTCGTCGGCTGCTACGACGACCTGGTATCTCTATCCGGGTGCGTGCGCCGACCGTGCTGCCGGCACGTGGAATCCCCGGCCGGATCCGCAGGCGGACTCGCTGAACAGCTACACCCTGGGCTCGATCGGTCCGTACGGAGTGGCCGACCAGTCCTTGAGCGAGATCCTGTGGCACGTTTCGGACAACGCGACCTGCAACACCACCGGATCGGGCACGAACCTCTGTCCGCCGGCGCTGGCGGGCTCGAGGATGCTCTGGTGCGGTAAGTTCGATGCCAACTGGGTGAACAAGTTCGGCTATCCGAACCTGAGCTACCAGATCCTCTACCTCAACACGGGTACGCACGTCGGGAGCTACACCCTGACGATGACCTACAACTTCAGCTCCGAGTTCAACTACGACTATGTGTGGTTGTTCGGCGGCGCTATCTTCGGCGGAGGCGCGGACCCGGTTCAGAACAGCCGCGCTCTCATCGACGCCCAGGTTCCTCTTGCCACGTACCTGATTCAGTGGACCGGAAGCATCACCCCGGCCACGGGGAACGCGACGGGCGGGAGCACGACAGGCGGCCCGCTTCTCTGCGCGTCCAACCCGGGCGCCCCGGCGACCGTCACAGGCGCCAACTTCGTCATCGACGGCGCGAATCAGGCGCTGTACCTGGTCTTCAAGTCGGACTGCCTCTTCTCGTCCGAGGACGGTCTCTGGCCGGAAGGGCATGGCCAGCAGGTGGACAACGTCTCCACCAGCGACCACGGCGCCATCTATACCGATGAGGCCGCTCCGACCGATCCGATCACCCACGGGCCGCTCGCCGATACCACCGTTCCTCCGGGTGGCGGCGTCGTCCTCAAGGGCACGGCGGGCGCGCCGACCGTTTCGGCCCGCGTCCCACCGGGCGTCGGTACCCTCTGGCAGCTCGTGCAGGGCAACAACCTGCCGACTCCGGACACCTGCACGCCGAAGAACGCGACGACGGACCTCATTTTCGAGGGCGGCAACGCCTCGACGTTCCACACGGTCCCGAATCAGTTCAACTCGGTCGTCACCTGTACGTTCCCGGTCCCGGCCGGCATCGCGTCGATCCTGGCGCTCTGGGACGAGTACCTCGATCTCCCGCGTTTCCAGGGCTATGTCCAGTACTCCGAGTTCCGGATTCACAAGGACGGAAACTGGGGTAACTGGGACAACACCAGCCCGGGCGGTGGCGTTGTCACCGGCGCGCGGCAGTCGTGGGGTCTGGACGGTGACGAGCTGGGCGCGGCCACGCAGGCCGAGTCGCTTCAGGTCCGTTACAACATCCAGTGCATCCCGTTCTTCGCGCTCGACCACAACAACTGCGGCGACGTCGTGTACGGGATTCTCTACGACAACTTCCGTCTCGAGTACACCACCGGCGTGCCTGCGCCGATCTTCGGTGTGTTCGTCGGGGCGGTGGGCCAGTCGACGTTCGTCGATGGAACGATGGCTGGCGTCGGCTGCAGTGCTGGGACGGTCACGGCCGGTACGTGCTGGCCGGGCCCCCGCGGCAGCGACGTCGGCGCGGCCAATGGCGCCGTGCACGACAACTTCAACAGCCCGCTCGGCGACTCCATCACGCTCGGCGTCGTCACGGGTCTCCGGAAGAACGGCAAGGGCGTCAACTGGCACGTGGCGTTCGACAAGAACGTCAACTTCGGGCTCTCGATCGCTCATACGAACCCGAATTTCGTGGCTAGCTTCGACGCTCCGCGCGTGATCTATCGTCTGTTCGATCCGTCCACGAAGACCTGGAGCCCGTTCGACTCGAGCGAGCTCGACGTCAACGGCTTCTCGGCCAACGCGGGCGACACGGTGCTGATCGACAGCGAATACCGGATGAACTGGCCGCCACGCGACAAGGCAGGCACGAACCTGCCGGGCGGCTTCACCATCAATGGCAAGAATCAGTACAACCAGCTGGCATTCCTGCCTCGCGGCACCCGGCTCCAGTACTACTGGAAGGGCGTGGACTTGAACCACGGTACGTCCTATCAGTTCTCATCGGACGCGCTGGCTCGTGAAGTCAACGATCTTCCGACCCTGCCGGGCAGCTCGATCTTGGCGCCGGATATCATCGAGTTCGACGTTCTGCCGGGCGTGTACTCCACGGCTGGCAGCGCCGGCACCTTGGTGGCAGGGAAGACGAACACACCGCTCCTCGACCTGGACGGCAGCTACTCGCGCTGGAACTTCGGCGCGCACGCGACGGTGCAGGCGCTCAATCTCATGGGCGTTCGCTCGGATCGCTATCGTACGCTGCAGGGTCTGGAAGAGGGCGGGCACATCGGCGGTCACGAGTTCGCAGGAACCCGTGCCGGCCGGTTGAGCAACTACTTCCCGAACATGGACGAGTACAGCATCAAGGACTCGCTGTCCGGTTGGTACCGGATCATGATCGAGTCCTCGCACACCTCGACCACGGTGGTCGATGAAGAGACCGACTCGAAGCTGATCAAGCAGTGGTGGGAGACTTCGACCCCTGGCACCGATGGTGGTGACCGCTGCATCTTCGCTTCGGGCGACGACTACTTCAGCGCTCTGCTCGCGGTTGGCGGCGCGCCGCACCCGAACGAGAATTCGCTCGCGACCAACGTCTTCGGCGTTGCGTCCGTGGCGAATCAGTGGAACGGTGGCGGGGCGGTACCTCCGGTGCAGTTCCCGCTGATCCGCGATATGTTCGCGGACCCGGCGGCCGGTCCGGCTCTCGGCGTTGCGGGCAACTACTCCTACCAGGTCGACGGTGGGTGCCCCGCTCCGAACCGGTTCGACGCTCTGACCAAGATCGGACCCGCTGAGGCGCAGAACTCGGCCCTCTATCCGACCATCAGCGGCGTGACGAACGTCGCGGGTGTGTCGTACATGACCGAGCGCGACGCGCTCAACGATCACGATCGGAACAAGGCTCTGAGCTACGGCTTCTCGATCCAGTTCATCCGCCAGGGTGGCGAGAACCTGCTCGATAACCGTGCCCAGGTGCTCTACAAGTTCCTCACGAGCTGCCGCGGACCGCGCACGACGGCGGATACGACGGCTTGCTGGCCGTGCCCGACGGACGCCAACAAGTACGGCAACTGGGCAGTCCTCGCGGGCTTCCAGACCGGAACCTACGGACCCCTCTACGCCATCCAGAACGGCAACCTGGCCGCTGCTAGCGTCGGACCGGTCGCGGGTGCTCCTCCGGCTCTGAACCGCCTCGAGCGGAACTTCCCGAACCCGTTCAACCCGGCTACGATCATTCGCTTCTCCTCGGCGAGGGCGGGTCGGGCTGACGTGCGGATCTTCGATGTCGCTGGCCGTCTCGTGCAGACGATCACGAAGAACGCAACGCAGGGGATCAATGAAGTCCACTGGAACGGCAAGTCGAGCGAAGGCAGAGACCTCGCCAGCGGCGTGTACTTCGTGAAGGTGAAGTACGGCGACGGCAGCGAGAGCCTCAACGGCCTCAAGATCGCCATCGTTCGGTAGTCGAGCCAGCAACAGCAGTAGCGAGACAGGGCCGCCGGTTTCCGGCGGCCCTTCTCGTTTCTACCTAACAAAATTCGTTGACAGCCCCGTCGGGCCCTTGGTAGCTTGATCCCGTCCCCAAGAGCCCGTGACCCATTTGACCTGCCGGCGTCCCCGTTTCCTCGGAGAGATCTGAGAATGCCCTTGCGGAGATACTCTTGGTCTCTGGCTCGTATCGCCATGGCCGGGATCACGATCGCGCTGTTCGCGAGCTGTGCCAAAAGCCCCCTGATCGTCGACCGGAACCGACCGCCGCGGACCTTTCTCGTGGCGGCGCCGATCGACAGCACCATTGCCCACCCGACCGCGACCGGGGTCAGCTATTCCTACCGGGTTCACCTCTACTGGCGCGGGGAAGACCCGGACGGCTACGTGGTCGGCTTCTTCTGGGCGTTCGACGATTCCAGCGCGGGACACTTCCACTACACCACCAAGACCGACAGCATCTTCGACCTGACGGTGAACGACACCACCGACATCACCGGCGGCGCCACGGTGATCGGGTTCTCGCGCTTCCATACGTTCTTCATTCGCGCGGTCGACAACCTGGGCAAGGTCGATCCGAGCAGCGCGTCGTTCAACAAGACGACGTTCAAGGCGACGACCCTGAAGCCCTCGGTGCGATTCGTGGGGGGCCTGCCGAGCGGGGTCGGGATCGACACGCTCTCCGACGGGCAGCCGTTCCAGGTCTGCTGGACCGGGAATGACTCCGACGGGGTGGTGATCCGATACAAGGTCGACGTGGGCACACACAGCACGCCGCTCTTCTCGGACACCTGTGTGTCCTTCAACGATTCGAACGACCCGAGCTCGATCGGGCTCGCGAGCGGGGTGTACAACCTGACGCTGACAGCCGTGGACAACGCGCTCGCGGTGGGAAAGACGAATCTCCTGTTCGTCGTGAATCACGATCCGGAGACCTGGTTCGAGCCGAAGGGTGGACCGATCGGGTATTACCATCCGCCCTTCCTCAATGGTAGCGAAGTCGACCCCAGCACCGTGGTGGAATTCGGCGAAGGGGACACCATACCGTACCGATCGACGGTATGGTTCAAGTGGGACGGCGAGGACCTGGGCCGTCCCGGTGCCCCACCCTCGCCCCAGTCCGGAAATCTCCTGCCCGAGACGAACTGCCTCAACGGATTCTCGCTGGAACTGCGTGGTGGGACCCGGAACGGCGGCAACGCCTACGTCATCGGATTCATCGATCAGCTTGTCGGGGGACCGGGCGCCGTGCCGTTCAGGACCAACGATCCATCCGTTCTGGTACCCAGGAATTTCGGGAGCCTCGTCCTGGATTCCCTGGACGCGGGATTCAACCTAGTCATGCTCGCGGCCTCACGGGATTGCTCCAATCGACCGGACGGGACCAAGGCGGCGTTCCGGTTCAATTGCAATTTCCGTCCGTTCATCGATTCGCTGGCCGTGAACCAGGGCGACAATGGCTTCCCCCAATTCGAGCCTGGAAGGTGGATCGTCTGGTTCGGGCATGACGTCGAGGACGGGGCGATCAGGAAGGTTCGTTACACGCTCGACGGCACATTCACCGCCTTTTCGCGCGATCAGGACACCGACAGCTTGTTCGTCGCCGATTCCACCTTCGCACGGCTCGCCCCGAGCAATCCCCACTCCGTTCAGGTCTGGGCCATCGACCGCGCGGAGTTCCAATCGGACAGCTCGAAGATCGTGCATTTCGATCTATTGCCCCCCGGTCCAACCAGGCGAATGTCAGGCCGACCTTGAAGGAGCGACTGAGGTGAGAACTCCATTTCGGATCCGATACGCCGGCTCGGCTCTTCTGGGCCTCATGGTGGTGCTCTGGGCCGCGAGCTGCTCGAAAGGGCCGACGGCCCCCGCGAAGCCCCCGGCGCAGGCGCCCCAGACCGAGCTGACCTACGCCCCGATCCAGTACGACACCACGACCTTCCGGGTGCATTTCTACTGGAACGGCTTCGACGACGACGGGGAGGTGACGCGGTTCCATTACGCCGTGGACGCGGATACGTTGCTTCCGGAGGACCAATGGAAGACGACGACCGCCAAGGACACGATCATGCTGTTCCTGGTCGACCCGGTCCAGGAGCTCAAGCTCCACGTCTTCCGGATTGCCGCCGAGGACAACGACCATCACATCGACCCCACGCCCGCCTCGCGTGTCTTCTCCGCGAAGACGGTTCCTCCCACGTCCAAGATCGAGAGGGGCCCGTCCGCCTTCAATCCGCAGATCGGTCCGAACTTCACGTTCGAGTGGTCGGGCATCGACCCGGATGGAGGAGAGACGGGCGGGAAGGTCCCGGTGGATTCGTTCCAGTATCTGCTTCTGAGGGTCCAGGGCCTCGCGGATACCCAGACCCCCCCGACCCACGATCCTCTGCCCTCATTCGAACCGACGAAGTACAAGAGCATCATCAACGAGGCGGTCGGGGCCGCACTCCCCTGTCACGGCATCACCGATCCGACCAAGTGCTGGGACGACTGGAAATGGATCGGGATCCGCGCGCTCAAGTTCCGGTTCCGCAACGTGACGCCCGGCGAGTACGTCTTCGCGGAGCGCGCGGTGGACATCGCGGGCGCGACGGAGAAGAATCTCGATGGCGCCGGGGGCGGGGGAATCACCGGACGGAACATCCGCCACTTCACCGTCACCAACCGGAACGCCGGTCCGCGCTTGACCGTGACCAGCAGCATCCTGAACCGTCCCCTGGACAGCGCGGTGGGCCCGGAGGACTTCGCGCGAAAGCAGCTCGAGATCTTCGAGGGCGAGATCATCAGCTTCTCCTGGACGGCGAACGCCGACGATTACGGCGGCGAGATCGTGGGCTACACCTACGCGATGGACGACACGAGCACGTTCCCGGGCCTCGACGTTCGTCAGACGGGGGCGACGTTCCAGCCCTCCCAGCTTGCGCCGGGGAATCACTTCCTGTACGTGCGCGCCGTCGACGACGGCGGTCTCGTGACAAACCTGGTCCAGCCGATCCTCGTGGTTCACCCTCGATTCAAGGATCGAGGAGCCAACCAGATTCCACGTGCGATTCTGTTCGTGGACGATTCGGTCGTCCGTCTGGGAAATGGGAGCGCTCCCAACGACAGGGACGAGACCGATTGGTGGACCCTGGGGCTCGTAGGCGGCGGACTAGGCCCCCTGCAGAGCTTGATCCCCTACACGGAATGGGATACGAGCGAGGCCGGTGTGGGAACCATCGAGGGTCGGAGGCAGCCTCCGCCCTCCAGGCTGGCCCTCTTCACGACCGTCATCTGGACCACCGACCACGAGAACAGCTCGAGCATCCAGACCGCGCTGTTCAAGTCCGTGGCCGGCGGTGATTACAGCGAGCTCCAGGGTTACCTGCGCGCCGGCGGAACGTTGATCCTGACCGGCTGGAATCTCGCTCAGAACACGAGCGGCCGTGAGAACGACACCTACAAGTCGGGGGGGCCGGCCGGCAATGGCATCTGCGCCGCCTTCGCTCCAGGCTCGGCGGAGTACAAGCGAACGATCTTCGCGCGCCTGTTCATGGGAATCGACAATTCGGTCCAGGCACAGGACGCCCTGCGCTCCCTGGGCGCTTCGGACTTCGTGAGAGGGATCCCCACGCCCGGCGGGGCGTCGCTCGGATTCGATACCGCGCGGGTGGACACGGGGAACTATTCCTATGGCCAGCAGTTCCCCTCCAGCAGCCCCGGCGCGATCACGTTCAAGTGGAACACCAATTCGTACCCGGTCCCCTTCAATCCGGATCAGCAGCTCTTCCCGGGGGTGGCCGGAATCGAGGGGTGGATCCTCGCGCGCAACTTCGGCTGTCAGCCGATTCAAACGTTCGGCGTGGAGCAGCCCGGCGCTCCCGTGGTCCAACCGATCTACACCTATCACGGGGTGCGGCAAGGTCCCGCTCAGAACGGCGGTCTTTCGCCGCGCGAGGGCCTGGTGTGTGCGACCCTCGTCCAGTCCCACGATCTTGGGAACGGAACGGCGGTTTACAACCCCGATGCCGCGATCGGTCGAATCGCCTTCTTCGGCTTCCCGCTGTACTTCCTGAAAGACGCGGACGCCGTGGACGCCCTGAAGAAGGCGTTCCTGTATGTGAGCGGATCGCCCACGCTTCCTCCGGCCATTTGATAGCCGAGCGGGAGCGGATCGCCAATCAGCTCGAGCGCGCTTTCGAGGGGGAGGCCTGGCACGGGCCCTCCGTCCTCGAAGCGCTCGAGGGCGTGACCTGGAAGAAGGCGCAACAGAAGCCCATCGCCAAGGCGCACAGCATCTGGGAGATCGTGCTCCACATCACCGCCTGGGAAGACATCGTGCGCCGCCGCCTCCTCGGCGAATCGCCCGAGGTCCCCGACGAGGTCAACTGGCCGAAGATCGGGAAACCCGGGCCCAAGGCATGGACCGCGGCGCTCGAGGGGCTGCGCGCCGGGCACATGAAGCTGCGCGAGGTCGCGGTCCGGGTTCGGGATGATGAGCTCGACTCCGCGCCGACGGGGAAGGCCTCGACCCGCTACGTTCTCCTCCACGGAATCATCCAGCACGACATCTACCACGCGGGCCAGATCTCGGTACTGAAGAAGGCGTAGGGCGCGACTGAACCGCTCCACTGAGCCTTGGCTGCTACCGAGGAAAAGCTCGTGCAACATGCCCTGGGGCATGTAAAGAACATTGGACCGTGACGTCCCCAACCCTCAACGACCCACCCGGGGCCGACGCCGTTCCCCGCAGGCTTGTCCACCGACCCCCAAACGAAAAGGCCGCGGAGCTTGCGCCCCGCGGCCTTCCTTACTTCTGGAACTCGGACTACTTCGCGAGCACCGTCTTGATGACGCTCTTCGCGCCGCCAGACACGCCCTGGATGTAATAGATCCCCGAAGCGGCATGTCCGCCGCTCACGGTCTTGCCATCCCAGGACACTTCGTGCTCACCCTGCGGATACCACTGATTCGTGATCGTACGAACCAGCTCGCCGCGGGTATTGAAGACCCTCACCGAGACGTTCCCCGGCTTGTCGATCGCAAAGCTGAAGTTCGTCTTCGGGTTGAAGGGGTTCGGATAATTCTTGCTGAGTACGATGGAGGATCCGGCCAGGTTCTTGTTGGAGATCTTGACGAAACCGGTGCCAATGAACTGCTGGCCGATCCGGTTCGAGTAGGCCCGCACTTCGAGGCCGACGTACTTGTCCACCAGGCCGAGGCCCACGATGCGTCTCGATACATCCATCAAGGAGTAGTGCACGCCCGCGCTGGTGTTCGTACCACCCAGCGGATCATCGAAGACTTGGAACTTCCCGATATCACCGACCACGTAGTAGATGGCGTCGAAGCAGGTTTCCTTATCGTGAGGCCCGAGCCCCAAGAAGGCCACCAAGTCCATCCAGTCGTGGCAATCGCTACTGAGAGGCCCAATACTGAACGCGCTCTTGTGCCTCACGCCCATCAGGGTCGGGCTCGCGATGATGGACCGACGGAATCGGATCGCGTCGCCACCAACGTTCGCCGCACGGCAGACGTAACCAGCCGTTCGCGTCACCGCCGGGAAGCTGATGGTGGCGACAATCTCGTCGCTGAGGTGCGCGAGACTATCCCCCGGCGATCCCGTGCCCCTCGAGATGTCGATCTGTGACGGCGAGATGGTGACATTCATCGGCAGAGCCGGCTTGCACCTCTGGATCGACTCGCCCAGCCAGATCTGGAGACCGAAGCCGCCGGCCTGGGAGATGAAGGTGAAGAAGTTGAACGTCGAGCCGTCCGGCGTCGTGTTGGTGAACTGCGAGACGTCAGGGTCGACGTCGCCAGCGAGGTCGACGAAGATATTGCACTTCGAACCCGTATTCAGATCGAGCTTGTAGATGTCCTGAGGGTTCGCGGGATCTTCATTGGAGGGCGCGTCGTAATAGAGCGTATGGCCATCCGGAGCCCACGAAGGATTGTCGTGGGTCACCAGAGCGGGATTATTCTCCGAGGCGACGCTCGTCTCGCCCAGTCCGTCCGCCGTCGGGGTCAGGATCTGGATCTGGAACACACCGAACCGGTTCGTCACATAGGCGATCTTCGTGCCGTCCGGGTTGTAGGCCGGCTTGAATTCCGCCTTGCTGTTCAGGCTGAGGTCGTCGAGGCCGAGGTGGTGACGGACGGGGGTGCCCACCGTACCCGTGTGAGCCACCGCGTCGAGGCTGATGTCCACGGTCCAGAGGTCGATGGACGGACCGAAGGCATCCGAGTCGTACGCGATCTGAGTGGCGTTCCAGTTGAACGCCGGGTGACGGTGATGCACTCCGCCAGTGCCGTCAGCAACGAGAATGGGCGAGCCCAACGCTACGCCGCCGTCGGTCAGGGGGGAATTGTCGAACTGCTGGACGTAGATGCTGGACTGGGTGACCGCGTTGTTCGTCTGGACGTACGCGAGCCACTTCCCGTCCTTGGACCAAGCGGGATCGACGTAGGAGACGGCAGCGGTCCCGTCCCGGCGAAGCGGGACTGGATCGAGCTCGTTCACCGCGAACGCCTGGTCCACGTTCCGGTACAGCCAAATCTCGCCGGTGCTCTCGCTGCCGACGATGAAGCTGAGGGTTACGAAACCGATCCAGCGTTCACGGATGGGGCTCGCGGCCGTCCCGGCTCCACTTGTGGGCTGACCTCTCAGAGTGGGCGAGAACTTACCTCTCACGAGATTGTCACCGTTGGAGATTGGGGCAAAGGCGCCGCGGAGGAGTGCGTCCGCCTTCACGGGAAGCAGCGAGGCCGCCAAAATCAGGATTGCGACGACGCTTAGTAATCTCTTCATTCCATTCATCTCCTCTCTAACGCAGGTAAAAGCGAGAAGACACCCTCAAGAGGATAAGGATCACAATACTCCGAGCCCGATCACCTCCTTAGTCATCGTGATTCTGGCCGAGCTAAATTAAAGTGCGGTCTCACAATGGGAAGAGCAAGCGTCATTAATTTACTTGATAGAGTATACCCGACCGGGGCCCGCAGTGTCAAGGGATTTTTGGAACTTACGGGCGTTTGCGCTGTTCAAAATTGCCTTGACACCCCTCCCCTTTCGACCCTAACCTGCCCGCAATTGGACCGGTCAAGGAGGTGGGCGCCGGATCCGTCCAGCCGGGCAACCCCAACAGGCTGGAGCATTGACATTCCCCCCCAATTCGCCAAATCCTAGACGTGTCCTGACGCCGGGGCAGAATTGCGTACGAAGGGACTTTTAATGCCTTTCCCAGCAAAGACTTCAGCGTTGGCACTCGCGCTTTTGGCGTCCTTCGCGGCCCTGCCCCCGGGCGCTCGAGCCCAAACTTCACTCGTCAGTCCGCACATGGTTCGGGCTTTTTTTACCTCCCGCACCGGCGGGAACACGGTGGTCGTGGTCTGGACGCCAGGCCAGGCCCAAAGCTCCCCGGATTGGATGGGTTATCGCGTTCGCCGGACCATCCGAGGCATTTCTCCCACGCCGTTGGAGGTCGTCGGGCAGTACAAGACCCGGAATACCGTGACCAGTGCCTGCATTTCCCTGGGTCAGCCTTGCGATCTGAGCCAGTTCGTCTTCTACGGCACGGGCCTCTTCTTCAAGGGGTTCCACAACAACTTCGCGAACGGTCAGTACATCCTCAACTACCCCCCCGGGGCTCCGGCCGACAACTGCGACAGCTGCTGGGTCTTCGTGGACCCGGCGAACCTGGCCGGCTTCACGTCGCAATACGCGGTGACCTCCATCGATACCCTCCATTTCACGAACAGTGACTTCACCGAGAGCGCCATCGACTCGAGCGAGATCGTGACCGTTCAGCCCTCGGACTCGCCGGCCAGCAATCTGGAGCGGGTCGCCGTTGTGCCCAACCCATTTCGCGGTAGCGCGGAGTGGGATCCGGCCCCGGGGCAGAACAAGGTCCATTTCATCCATCTGCCCGCCGGGGCCACGGTGCGGATCTTCACCTCGAACGGGGAGCTGGTCCAGATCCTGACCCAGAATCCGAACGCCAACCTGGGGGGTACGACCGGCGATCTCGAGTGGGATCTCAAGAACGCGGACCGCCGAAACGTGGTCTCGGGAATCTACATTTATCAGGTAGAATCGCCCCAGGGCCATACCACCAAAGGACATTTCGTCATCATTCGCTAGGCCGCCCAATCGATGGAGGCGGCTCGGAGGATTCACATGACCGCCCCCACCGCGACCCCGGAGACCCTCTCGCAGCAGAGGGTCCGCCCTTCGGATTCCACCCGCCGCGAGTACCTGAACCTGATCGGCGGAAAGTGGGTCCCCTCTCGTTCCGGCAAGACCTTCGAGAACCGGAACCCCGCGCGGGAGTCCGACCTGGTCGGAACCTTCCCGGATTCCGGCCCCGAGGACGTGGACTTGGCCGTCAAGGCCGCGGGCCGCGCCTTCGCCTCGTGGCGCCTCGTTCCCGCGCCCCGGCGCGCCGAGATCATCTTCCGCGCCGCCGAGATCCTCCGTGACCGGAAGGAAGAGCTGGCCCGGCTCATGACGCGCGAGATGGGCAAGGTGCTGGCCGAGACGCGCGGCGACGTCCAGGAAGCGATCGACATGGCGTACTACATCGCCGCCGAGGGCCGGCGGCTCTTCGGAGCCACGGTGCCCTCGGAGCTCCCGGACAAGTTCGCGATGTCGGTGCGGTACCCGCTGGGCGTCTGCGGCCTCATCACCCCCTGGAATTTCCCGATGGCCATTCCCTCCTGGAAGACCTTCCCGGCTCTCGTGGCCGGGAACACGGTGGTCCTGAAACCCGCCAGCGACACGCCGGGCTCCGCGCACCACCTGGTCGAGGTTCTCGTTGAGGCGGGTGTGCCCGAAGGGGTCGTGAACATCGTCCACGGCGGCGGGAGCGCGGTCGGGACCCCGATCGTTCTCCATCCGGACGTGAAGATGATCTCCTTCACCGGCTCCTCCGACGTGGGCAAGGTCATCGCGGAGCGCTCGGCGAAGTCGCTCAAGCGCGTCTCGCTCGAGCTCGGAGGGAAGAACGCGCAGATCGTCATGGAGGACGCGGACCTGGACCTGGCCCTCGAGGGCGCGCTCTGGGGCGCCTTCGGCACGACCGGTCAGCGCTGCACCGCGACGAGCCGGCTCATCGTGATGAACGAGGTCCATGACGAGATGGTGCGCCGGCTGGCCGATCGCGCCTCGAAGCTTCGCCTGGGGGACGGCCTCGATCCCGGGACGGAAGTCGGTCCGCTGGTGAACCGCGCGCAGCGGGATCGCGTGCACTCCTATGTCGAGATCGGGAAGGGGGAAGGCGCGAAGCTCGTGGCGGGCGGAAGCGCCGCCTCGGAGGGTCCGCTGGCCGACGGGGCCTTCTACAAGCCCACGATCTTCGATCAGGTGAAGCCCTCGATGCGCATCGCCCAGGAGGAGATCTTCGGGCCCGTGCTCTCCGTCATCACCGTCTCCTCGCTCGAGGAAGCGATCCAGGTCCTGAACGGCACCCCCTTCGGGCTCAGCTCCTCGATCTACACCCGTGACGTGAATCGCGCGATGCGCGCGATCCGCGACATCGAGGCGGGGATCACGTACGTGAACGGTCCCACGATCGGCGCCGAAGTCCAGCTCCCGTTCGGCGGCGTGAAGGAGACGGGGAACGGCCACCGCGAAGGTGGACCGACCGTCATCGACGCCTTCACCGAGTGGAAGTCGGTCTACATCGACTACAGCGGCCGCCTGCAGAAGGCCCAGATCGATCGCTGAGGAGACGCCTCCGGGCGCCTCGTCTCGAACATGGCCGAACCCAAGACCCTGGTGGATCGCACGGCGAAGACCGAGGCGCGCCCCGTCCCGCTGGTCCAGCTGACGCGGGGGATTCATGTCGAGAGCGTCCACCTGGGCCACGCCGCGGTCGTGGAGTCGCGCGGCAAGCTCCTCGCCTGGGCGGGGGACCCTGAGGCTCCCGTCTTCCCTCGCTCCGCCTTCAAGCCGTTCCAGGCCCTGCCTCTGGTCGAGTCCGGGGCGTTCGCGCGGTCCGGGCTCGGACGGAACGCCCTCGCGCTGATCGCGGGGTCGCACGGCGGCACCGACGCGCAGGTCCAGGTCGTCCAGGAGATCCTGATCGCCGCCGGCGCCGACGCGTCGCTCCTCCGGTGCGGCGCCCACGAACCCTACGATCGGGCGACCGCGAAGGCGATGCGGGACCGCGGCGAGGCGACCAGCAGTCTCCGTCACAACTGCTCCGGAAAGCACGCCGGGATGCTCCTCCTGGCGCGGTCGATGGGCGCTCCGCTCGAGACCTATACCGAGCCCGGCCACCCGGTCCAGCGCGCCATCTTCTCGCGGTTCGAGGAGCTGGTCCTGGACCGGTTCGAGGATGCGACCCCCGCGATCGACGGATGCAGCGCGCCCACGCCGCGGATGAAGCTCTCGGTGCTCGCGCGGGCCTTCACCCTCCTGGCGCGGGGCGTGGACGCGCGGGGAACGCCCGTTCCGGCGCTCGCGGAGATCCGGGACGCCATGATGGAGTATCCCGAGAACGTGGCCGGAGAGGGGCGCCTGGACACGCAGCTCATGCGCGCCCTCCGGGGAGCCGTCGTCTCGAAGGCGGGCGCGGAGGGCATCCATGTGAGCGCGTTTCTCACGCGCGGTGTCGGGATCGCGATCAAGATCCTGGACGGCGACGCGGGACGGCGCGCCATCAAGCCGGCGGTCGTCGGGGTGCTGAATCAACTCGGGCTCCTGAGCCCCGGGGACGGGGAGAGCCTGCTGCCCGTCGAGGAGCGCGTCCTCCGGAGCCACGCGGGGCTTCCCGTCGGGGAGATCGTGATTTCGGCCGAGCTCAACCGGGGGAGCCGATGAGCACCCAGGCCGCCGCCCCGGCGAAGACGAAATCGGTTCCAGGTGAGAAGCACCGCTGGGTCTACTTCTTCGGGGACGGCCAGGCCGACGGGAACGCGCGCATGCGCGACCTCCTGGGCGGCAAGGGCGCGGGCATCGCCGAGATGGTGAACGCGGGCATCCCCGTCCCCCCGGGGTACACCATCACCACCGAGGCCTGCCGACAATTCTTCGAGGCGGGCGGGCGCCTGCTCGACTCGATCGTGGAGGAGGAGGAGAAGGCGCTCGGGAGGCTCGAGAAATTCCTCGGACGGCGGCTGGGGGACGCGTCGAATCCGCTCCTGGTCTCGGTCCGGTCGGGCGCCCCAGTCTCGATGCCGGGCATGATGGACACGGTCTTGAACCTCGGGCTCAACGACGTGACGGTCGAGGGGATCGCGCGGAAGAGCCGGAACCCTCGCTTCGCCTACGACAGCTACCGCCGCTTCATCCAGATGTTCTCGGACGTGGTGATGGGCGTGCCGCGCGAAGTGCTGGAGCGCGAGCTCAGCCTGGCCAAGAGGGCGGCCGGTGTGAAGGACGACACGGGCCTGGACGAGCGGAAGCTTCGACTGCTGGTCGAGCGCATGAAGGGGCTCGTCAGGAGCGAGACCGGCGCCGAGTTCCCTCAAGACGCGCGCGAGCAGCTGGCCCGGGCGCGCGACGCGGTCTTCCGCTCCTGGCACACCGAGCGCGCGGTGCACTACCGGCGCCTGAATGGGATCCCCGAGCATCTGGGCACCGCGGTCACCGTGCAGGCGATGGTGTTCGGGAATCTGGGCTCCGAGTCGGCCACCGGCGTCGGATTCACGCGCGATCCCGCCACCGGCGAGCCCCGGTTCTACGGCGAATACCTCATGAACGCGCAGGGCGAGGACGTGGTCGCCGGGATCCGGACGCCGCGTCCCATCGAGGAGATGGAGCGCGAGCTTCCCTTGGCGTACGCCTCGCTCCGGGAGATCACCTCGAGGCTGGAGCGCCATTACCGCGACGTCCAGGACTTCGAGTTCACGATCGAGGAAGGGCGCCTCTTCATGCTCCAGACGCGCCGGGCGGCGCGGACGGGGCAGGCGGCGCTGCGGATCGCGGTCGAGATGATGGAGGAGGGTCTCCTCACGAAGCGCGAAGCCATCGAGCGCGTCGAGCCCGACCACCTGGACCAGGTGCTCCACCCCGTGCTCGATCCCTCCGAGCGGAAGAAGCACCCGCTCCTGGCGCGCGGGCTTCCGGCCTCCCCGGGCGCCGCGGCCGGCGCGATCGTCTTCACCTCCGACGAGGCGGTGCGGCGCGGCGCCACGGAGCGCGTCATCCTCGTTCGCGCGGAGACTTCGCCCGACGACATCGCGGGCATGAGCTCGGCGCGCGGCATCCTCACCGCCATGGGGGGCATGACCTCCCACGCGGCCGTGGTCGCGCGCGGCATGGGGAAGTGCTGCGTGGCGGGATGCACCGCGCTCTCGATCGACGAGGAGAAGCGGGTGCTCCGCGTGGCGGGCCGCACGCTGCGGGAGGGAGCCTTCCTCTCCCTCGATGGCTCGACCGGGGAGGTGCTCCTGGGGGACGCCCCCACGGCGGACTCCGAGGTTGTGCGCGTGCTGACCGGGAAGCTCAAGCCCGGGAAGGCGCCGCTCTATCAGTGCTTCGAGAAGCTCACGCAGTGGTGCGACGAGGTGCGCCGGCTCCGCGTGCGCGCGAACGCGGACGTCCCGAGCGACGCGCGGCTGGCGCGGCATCTCGGCGCCGAAGGGATCGGCCTCTGCCGCACCGAGCACATGTTCTTCGCCGAGGAGCGCATCCCGCACGTCGTGACCATGATCCTCAACGCGCAGGAGGCGCGCGAGGCGAAGCTCCTGATCGAGCGGCTGACGGGCGAGCTCGAGGAAGCCTCCAAGTCGGAACGGCCGGAGCTGAAGCGCGCGCTTCGCGAGGCGGAGCGGCGCGGCCGCGAGCCGATCCGCGCCTTCGAGGGCGCGCTCCGGAAGCTCCTGCCGCTCCAGCGCGCCGACTTCCGCGGACTCTTCCTCGCCATGGAAGGCTCGCCGGTCACGATCCGCACGCTGGATCCGCCGCTCCACGAGTTCCTGCCGAAGCGGGAGCAACTGGAGCGCGAGCTCCATCGCCTGAAGCGCGGCGCGGGAACGAAGGCCCGGAGGCAGCGCCTCGAAGCGACCCTCGCGCGCGTCGAGGAGCTGCACGAGTTCAACCCGATGCTGGGATTCCGTGGCTGCCGGCTCGGGATCCTCCACCCCGAGATCACGCGCATGCAGGCGCGCGCCATCTTCGAGGCAGCGGCTCAGGTCATCGCCGAGGGAAAGCCGGTCCAGCCCGAGATCATGATCCCGCTCGTCGGAGGGCCGGAGGAGCTGAGCCGCCAGCGCGCGGTCGTCGAGTCGGTCGCGGCGGAGGTGATGCAGCGTCTCGACGTCACGATCCCGCACACGATCGGCACCATGATCGAGGTGCCCCGCGCCGCCGTGCTCGCGGGGGAGATCGCGGAGCACGCGGATTTCTTCAGCTTCGGGACGAACGATCTCACCCAGATGACGTTCGGGTACTCGCGAGACGATTCGGGCCGGTTCCTGCCGGAGTACGTCCGGACCGGCATCCTCCCGAGCGACCCCTTCGTCTCGATCGACGTGCCGGGCGTGGGCACGCTGGTGCGACGCGCCACGTACGCGGGGCGAAAGCAGAAGCCCGGACTCAAGGTGGGGGTCTGCGGGGAGCATGGAGGGGACGCCACGTCGATCGAGCTGTTCGAGGACGTGGGGCTGGACTACGTCTCGTGCAGCCCCTTCCGGGTGCCGCTCGCGCGGCTGGCCGCGGCGCGGGCCGCCCTCAAGCGGACGTGACGGCCGTCGACGCGATCATCCCGGCGCTCAACGAGGCTCAATCCCTGGGCCTGGTTCTCGAGGCCATTCCCATGCCCCCCGTGCGGCGCGTCGTGGTGGCCGACAACGGCTCGACCGACGGGACCGCGCGGGTCGCCCGCGACCACGGCGCCATGGTGGTCCACGAGCCCCGCCGCGGCTATGGCGCCGCCTGCCTCCGGGGTCTGGCGGCCCTGCGGGACGATCCGCCCGACGTGGTCCTCTTCCTCGACGCCGATTGGAGCGACGACCCCTCCGAGGCACGAGCGGTCCTCGACCCGATTCTCGAGGGACGGGCGGACCTCGTGATCGGCTCGCGGGTTCTAGGGGAACGGGAGGCCGGGGCGCTCTCCCCTCACGCCCGTTTCGGAAACTGGCTCGCGACCCGGCTCCTGGCGCTCTTCTACGGCGCGCGCTACACGGATCTCGGTCCGTTCCGGGCCATTCGATACGGGACGCTCATCGCGCTCGACATGAAGGATCGCGACTTTGGATGGACGGTCGAGATGCAGGTCAAGGCGGCGCGCCAGGGATGGCGTCACGCCGAAGTCCCGGTTCGCTACCGGAAGCGCGTCGGCCGCTCCAAGATCTCCGGGACGGTGGTGGGATCGGTCCGCGCGGGAGCGAAGATCCTGTCCACGGTCTTTGCGCACCTCCTTGACCCTGCTTCCGGCCCCAAGGTACCATGACCGGACTTTGATCCACCCTCGCGTGACCCCGTTCGTCCAGCGCTCCGTCCTTCTGGTCCTGGCCCTCACGGCGTCGGCCTACACGCCCCCGCCGCTCCTGCGCAACACCATGAATCCGCAGCCCTCCACGACCTGCGCCAGCTGCCACGTCGACATCACGCGCCAGTGGACCAAGTCGGCCCACGCGGGCGCGGACCGGCGGCAGAATCTCCTCTTCGGCCGGATGTACTTCACGTCGCTGAAGGAAACCCGCGGGGCGACGATGGTGAAATGCGGACCCTGCCACGAGGCGGAATCGTTCGTGACGAACGACTTCGAGAAACTCCGCGACGTGAGCTCCGAAGGGGTGACCTGCGTGTTCTGCCACGCCATCAGCGGGGCGGGCGTCCCCGACGCCGTCCCTCCGATCACGCTCGAGCTGGGGCCCTATCTGGGCCCCATCCGGCAGCCCGTGAGCGTGAAGGACCACGCCTCGAAATACAGCGACTTCATCGTGAAGTCCGAGTTCTGCGGTACCTGCCACCAGTACCAGAACCAGAACGGGATCCTGATCAGCGATACGTTCGGCGAGTGGAAGCGCTCGAAGTACGCGAAGGCGGGGGTCACCTGCCAGCAGTGCCACATGCCCGGCGAGGCGGGACGCGTCTCGTCCCTGGGACCGATCCGTCCGCGTGTCGCGGACCACTCCTTCCCGGGCCCGGGCGAGCTCCGCACGCTGCGGGACGCCGCGACCCTGACGCTTCGCGCCGGCAAGCGTGAGGGCGAGGCTCTCCGGGTGATCGCGATCGTGACGAACGTGGGGGCGGGGCACGCCATTCCCACCGGGAACGATCAGCATCTGATGCTGATCCGGATTCGAGCCACCGACCTCGAGGGACATCTCGTCTGGGAAAACGATCCATTTCAAGACTGGAACCGTTCGGTCTTCGGGCTCCTCCTGGCCAACGAGCTTGGCGCGTCGCCGGCCGAGACCTGGATCGCGACGAAGGTCGTCTCCGACCGCCGCGTCCAGGCGGGCGCCAGCGTGCAGTCGCTCTACGAGATCCCGACCGGGGAAGCCAAGGGGCCGCTCCGCATCGAGGCGCAGCTCCTGTACCGCCGGGCGCGACCCGAGACCGTCCACTTCTACAACCTGGCGGAAGATACCTACGGGGACGAGCGGCGCCTGGCCCAGGCGACGCTGGAAGTTCGGAACCCCTAGACTTAGCCGGTCGAACCTCCTACCGTTCCTTTCATGCCTCGCTCGGACTTGCTCGCTGAGATCCGCCGGGAAGGCTACACGCTCCGCGCGATCTGGCGCTTCATCCGCGTGAGCCTGAGCCGCGTCTGGCGCGGGCTTCCGGAGCACCCGGAGCTGGTCCGGCCCATCGCGGCCATCGCGCTCGCGCTCTTCGTGATGCAGTTCGTGGCGGCGCTCCTCCTCTCGGTGCATTCGGGCCGGAGCACGGGCGTGACCTACCTCGTCAGCTCCAGCTTCATGCTCCTCTTCATCTCCTTCTGGGTGCTCGTTCACGTGGGACTCCTGCTCGGATCCCGCGAGGCGCAGCTCGTCATCCGCATGCCGATCCCGATCGCGATCACGATGCTCCGCTTCGTCTCGATTCCCGCGATCGTGATCCTGATCCGCGAGCAGCAGTGGGCCGCCGTGGTCTGGCTCTACGGCCTGAGCGCGTTCACCGACGTGCTGGACGGCGTCGTGGCCCGCGCGCTCCACGTCGAGACCCGCGTGGGCGCGCTCCTCGACCCGCTCACCGACGTGGTGTTCAACTCCACGGTGTTCATCGCGCTCCAAGAATCGGGCATCGTGCCGTGGTGGGTGACCGCGCTCGTGCTCGTGCGCTACGCGCTCCTCGCGGGCGGCACCGTCTACCTCTACCTCTTCCACGGCCCGGTGCGCATCAGCCCGACCTTCTTCGGAAAGCTCACGGGGTTCCTCACGACGGTCCTGCTCGGGATCCTGCTCCTCGGGATGTCCTGGTGGAGCGAGGGAACGCGCCTACGTCTGAAGGGCGTGTTCGACGTCGGGCTCGGCGTCATGGGTCTCGCGACGATCATCCAGGTGGTCTTCATCGGGCTCGCGAACCGGAGCGTGGCGAGCGGGGACGAGCGGGAGGAGATGCCGGAGCGGCCCGCGAAGGTCGTCGGAGAGATTCGCGGTCCACGGTAACCGCCGGTAAAGCTTCCGCCGACCAATCCTCAGCCGGACGCCTTCCTCAGGGCAAATTCTCTCGGGCATTGCATTCTGCACGGGGCCGCGCGGCACGCGGAACGCGCGTGAATCGACCCGGTTGCAAGCCATCGCGTGTGTGAGGCTTCCTCACGCGGCCGGCGCCTCGCACCACGTCCCACCATGGCATGCCTCTTGCGGTCCGGGGTCTCGCTAACTCCCTGCGATTCAAAGGGACGCAGGTTCCGTACCCCTCAGCC